>JGI26081J50195_1000061_pt1 | contig 42023 bp, 34 predicted proteins | sample SaaInl74LU_5_DNA_FD_50195 | JGI IMG/M metagenome (IMG submission 50195) | reverse complement strand
TAGATGCACAACATCAAATTTTTTATTACGCCAAACCTGAAGAACTATGCGCACGAGCATTTGAATCGTTTGTGCAAGACCATCCAATCAAAAATGCATTCCTTGTACAAGGTACAAAAACATCTAACGATGCCTCAAAAGGTATCTACCCAATGGCATCACATCGCAAGTGTGTAAATGAACAATTCGCCGCATATTTTTCTCAACTGGGCCATGCGATGGGTCATTTTATACAAAAATAATCACAAAATTTGGTTTAGCACGCCATAAAACAAAAAAATGCACATTCTATTTACAAAAGCCCTACCCAATTTTTTAGAAATTCTTTATACTATGGTCTGAAATGTTTTAAGGATATGAAAAACACTTATGAAAAGAAAAAAGCATACCTCAAGTGATGATGACGCTCAGATTGATATGACTCCGATGTTAGACATCGTTTTTATCATGTTAATCTTCTTTATCGTGACAACATCATTTGTAAAAGAAAAAGGACTAGATGCAAATCGTCCCAAAGATAACACTGAGTCACAACAACCCAGTAAATCTTTATCAATTCAAATTGACGAAGTCGGTGTCATTAAAATGAACGGACGTGAAGTTGATATTCGTCGAGTAGTCGCTAATATTCAAACGTTTTTAGCAGAAAACAACACTGACTCGGCCGCTATTCAAGCACATGAAGATACTGAGCATGGCATTGTCGTTGAGGTGATGAACCAAGCGAAAGTAGCAGGTATTAACAAGGTATCAGTCCTAGTTAAAGACTAATTTCATATCGATATAAACCACCAAACTAGCAATGGTTTGGTGGTTTTTTTATGTGACGCATTTTTATAACAATGCTAATGAGATTGACAGTATTAAATATCGAACCAAAAATACTGCCTACCAACAATGCATAAACTAGCCCAATACTTTCTGCAAACAAAAACCAGCGGCGCATGACTGCAGTATCAGTAAAGATAATAGAGCCGGCAGTAAATATAATCGATGACGTATAGGCCAATATGATCAAATAACCGTGCTGTAATACAACCCACTCAAATACAAAGAATCCGATATTAATACTCAGAAAGAGAATTAATATCTTCATCCCCCTAACTTTTAATGCAACAGCATTTCTAATGGCTGCTAAACCACAGCCAATTCCAGCGGCCATCGCATCAAGTAAGAAAAAATGTGTACTCAAACACAGCATTGCGCCACCGGATAAAATGAGGTAACGACGCATATCGTTACTACGATACCCAAATATATTAAATATAATCGCACCAAAGCCAAATGCTTCGGCAATCCAGTTAATATCCAATTACAACTCCGATATCGTTAAATTCATCCATCAAATATGAGTGAGTACAACTGATACTATGCTTGATAAAAATGAATATTAGGCTTGGTTTCTAACCATTGTGCATAAGACAATACGATATTATCTTCAATATGATCAGCAGGGTAAGCGAATAATCCGAATTGATTGTCGACAAGTTGCGAAATTACCACGGCAAAATTAGGAACATGCTCCACTACTCCTCCAAAGGGTTCAACAATTGGGATCGTATATTTATCCAGTTCAATAATGGGGATAAGTTTATTATTTTGATACTCAGAACGAGTAATCACTGGCGATTGGATGATAGCGTAAACGGAAAAAACAGGTACTCGCACCGGCACACCATCCCATGTAAATGAAGTGAGTTCAATCGACTTAACCCATCTTTCCACACGATGACTAAGGAGTCCTGAGTTCATCAGAAACCTACATAAAAGTCGTGACACAGTGCTCTATATTCTTCTGAATAACTGCCGTGTGCATCATAAATGACTAAGCTAGAAACGGCGGGGCTGTGTTTTTTATAGCTGAACTCTAACAAACTTCTAATAGAGATATTATTTGCACAACTATGTACATCTAACGCCCAGAAGCGTCGAGTAAACGATCAACATTCTTCAATAATTCGTCAGGCGATAACGTTTCTTGGCTTCGCGCTTCCATTCGATGCAAATGCTTATCCGCGATTGCGTGTTGTGAAGATTTGTTTTGAAAATGAGGTGGATTTGAAATAATGAGATGATAACGTTGTGAAGAATAAAAATGTTGAATACGTGATTGCACAAACTTAATCTTTGCATCAAACCTCGTACTGAGGCTATTTTTTATCGATTGCTCAAACGATTTTTTATCCGTTTCCACACCGGTTATATGAGCATGCTCCGCTGATTGTTGCGCCATCATTAAACTGAGCACACCACTACCTGAACCAATATCTAAAATTTCACAATCACTGTCTAAAGGTTTAGTCCAGCTGCCTAGAATAATACTATCCGTATTTATTTTCATCGCACACATATCATGTGCTACCAAAAATTGCTTAAATCGAACCCCTGAAAACTTACTATTCAATACTGGCATATGATGACTATTTAGGTTGAAGTGTAATCATCTGAGCAGCTACAGTACTAGCATGCACAGGCTTATATTTGGCCAAAGGACCTTTAAAGCAAAACGATAATGCATTCGCAATGTTAATGCCCCATTGTTCGGCGCGTCGATACTCATTTCGCTGGCCTAACAACAGCGATGGTCTCACAGCAGCTGCATGCTGCAATTGTGGCATTGAAATGATAGATGACTCTAATTCACCTTTTACTTTTAAATAAAAGTTTTTACTGTGTTTATTGGCACCGACACTCGATACCCATACAAACCCTTTAGCACGCTGAGCTCTAGCAAGTTGTGCGCAAACATGAATAAATTCAAAATCGACGCGGCGGAATGCGGCACGACTACCTGCTTTTTTGATCGTCGTACCCAACGCACAGAACACATGATCGACTGTAAAATAGCCTTGGTAATCTTGCAGCACATCAAAATCGATGACCACTGGCTGTAACTTACCTTCAGGATCTGGATAATCAGCGGCATTGAGTGGTCTACGCACTAGNCAGGTAACTTGTTTATAGCNAGGATGCACTAACAACTGCTGGACTAACGCTTTACCTACTAATCCACTCGCACCAATGACACAAGCAGTTTTACGAATATCTGTCATATGATTTGATTATTTTTCGAANTATAAGACATTCATGTTAAATTATTACCTACACTATGTCATGTCACTATATGGTAATTTAATGAAAAAGAGTTTAATAATAACAATAATCACTCTGGGTAGTTTGTTGACTAGCCTTGTACACAGTGCTGAAAATCTTTCCATCGAGCGTATTTTCAGTGCCCCAGCATTATATGGAACAACACCAAGACTGGTACAACTCTCTCCAGANGGTCAACGTGTCACCTTTATTCGTGCCAAACAGACTGACACCAATCGTTTTGANCTATGGGAATATAATATCAAAGAGCAACGTTCTCGCTTGTTATTTGATGCTGATGATTTACACCAGGGCGATGAAAATCTTTCTGATGAAGAAAAAGCACGCCGTGAGCGTATGCGTTTATCAGGCTCCGGGATCGTCTCTTATAAATGGTCTGCCGATGGTAAAGCATTGCTTTTTCCGTTAGCAGGTGACGCATTTTACTATCGTTTAGGCGATAAAAAAGCNCAGCGATTACTAGCAACACCAGAGTTTGAAACCGATATTAAATTTTCGCCTAAAGGGAATTACATTTCCTTTATTCGCGACCAAAATATAGTCATCATGCATATCGCTACCGGCACAGAAACAGCGATTACAACATCCGGTGGTGGAAACATAAAATTTGGTATGGCTGAGTTTGTTGCTCAGGAAGAAATGAGTCGTCTAACCGGTTACTGGTGGTCACCCAATGAAGCCCATATTGCCTTTACGCGGATCGATGAAACCCCNGTTGATATCATTAAGCGTTCGGAAATTTATGCTGAACGTATTGCTATGATTGAGCAAAAATACCCGAAAGCAGGNACGCCTAATGTACTGGTGGATCTATTTGTACAAGATATTAATCAAGCTAAGCGCGTGGAAGTAGATTTGGGGAAACAAGAGGATATCTATTTACCTAGAGTGAAATGGACTAACAATCCTGATGTCTTATCTTATCAAGTGCAATCACGTGATCAACAAACCCTAACATTAAATACTTTTTCTCTATCGAAGCAAGCAACAAAAACGCTTTTGACTGAGCGCAGTAATACTTGGGTTAATTTACATAACGACCTGACGTTTTTAAAAGAACAAAACGCTTTTATTTGGCGCTCTGAGCGCGATGGTTTTTCTCATTTATACCTGTACGCCAATGATGGAAAGCTGATCAAACAGCTCACTAAAGGTGACTATGTTGTCACAGATATCGCAGCGCACGATGAAGCTAACGGCATGTTATATATCAGTGCCCGGAAAGACACTCCACTAGAAGCGCACTTATATGCACTCGATATAAACACCACGTCTATGACTCGGATTACGCAACCAGGTAAATTCCATACAGTGCAGTTTTCACGTGACGCATCAATTTATGCTAACACCTTTTCAGATATTAATACTCCACCACAAACCGGTTTATATCGGGCTGATGGGAGCTTTATCACTTGGTTAGATGAAAATGCCGTCGATACATCTCACCCTCTACAGCCATTTTATGGAAATTGGGTTACGCCTGATTTTGGTACAATAACCACNGAAGATGATACAAGCTTATATTATCGTTTGTATAAACCAGCAAAAATTACTGGTAAACACCCCGTTATTGTCTATCACTATGGCGGTCCTATTGCGCAAGTTGTTACCAATCGTTGGGGAGGAAATCGCGGATTAATGTTCCAATATTGGGCGCAACAAGGCTACGTAGTATTTAGTATCGATAACCGAGGTTCAAATTATCGAGGCAAAGCATTTGAAGATCCTATTTATAAAAACATGGGTGAAATTGAAGTTCAGGACCAAAAGCTAGGTGTTGATTTCTTACGCACTTTAGAGTTTGTCGATCCAAATAAAATTGGTGTATATGGCCATAGCTATGGGGGTTACATGAGCTTAATGGCGATGTTTAAGGCACCTGAATATTTTTCTGTCGGCGTATCTGGTGCCCCGGTCACAGACTGGCGTTTATATGATACACACTATACTGAGCGTTATATGGGTAACCCTAATGTTGATAAAGCGGCATACGATGCATCATCCGTATTTCCCTATGCTAATAACTTACAAGGTGACTTGTTAATTTATCATGGGATGGCCGATGATAATGTACTGTTTACGCATGCAACAAAACTGTATAAGCACCTGCAAGACAATGCAAAACTATTTCATGTGATGGACTATCCAGGTAAGAAACACAGTATTCGTGGTAAGAACACACAAATTCATATGTTCAAGACGATTACCCATCATTTTGATACTTACCTAAAATAGACACTCAAAAGCCGACCTCGCTATTCACTGGAGCTGTCGGCTTTCTATTTTAACTCATTGTTATCGTTTATAAATGAGTGTAGCTTATGCTTAAAATCAAAGATGCGGAAATTTCATGACGACTTTACCTACATTTACCGATGTACAAGCAGCCTATCAGCGAATAAAAGATCATGTCACTGCCACACCTATAGTCACCTCGTCATTACTTAATGCGTGGCTAGGGCATACAATATTATTCAAGGCTGAATGTTTACAGCGCACCGGCTCGTTTAAACTGCGAGGAGCTACTAATTTTATTCATCACTATGTCGCCGCCCATGGTACCCCCCAGCGAATTGTTGCGAATTCATCGGGTAATCATGCTCAAGCGGTATCTTATGCGGGTAATGCTTTAGGGATCCCTGTCGATATTTACTCTACTGAATCCATCTCAGCAGTCAAAGCGGCTGCTACACAAGACTATGGTGCTGTTCTCCATTTGTATCCGACTAGACTTGAAGCCGATAAGGCGGTTCAATTAGCGGCGCAAACAAACGGCACAGTATGGATCCCACCCTTTAATCATCCTGATATCATTGCTGGTCAAGGTACGGCGATATTAGAAGCGATTACTCAAACCCGAGAACATGATGTTAACGCTATTTTTACGCCTTGTGGCGGTGGTGGTTTGACGAGTGGTGGATTACTTGCAACCCGCGCATTACTGCCTGATGCTTTGATGATCGGTGTCGAACCAGAAAATGCTAATGATGCCTCCATTTCTTTGCAACAAGGTAGCATATATACCCTACCAAACACGCCCAATACACTTGCAGATGGAGCTGCAACACCAGCAGTAGGAGATTTAACATTCACTTTCTTACAGCAATTAGATGGGTTTTACGAAGTTAATGAAACACAAATAGCCTATTGGACACAATGGTTACATCATTTGTTAAAACTACATATTGAACCTACCTGCTGTATGACCATGGCAGGCGTCGTCGCATGGCTATCGGAACAAACTCAACCTCAAACTGTAGTCGTCGTGTTATCTGGTGGCAACATTAGCACCCAGAGCATGCAAGCTATTTATGCCCAAGATTACCTCAACCAACCACCGATGTTATAACTGCTATTGTGAATGGTATAGTGTCGCTAACCAGCGTGCTTCGGTAATAAAGCGCCAGTCATAGGAAGCGTATTGTTCCGCTACGCCGATCTCGAGTACCTCAGCTAACGTCATCCCTTGGGCTTTTTGAGATTTAACAGCATTATAAGTAGCTTCCATCATAGACACAAAAGCTTGGTAATCAGCTTTGGTGGCTAAAGGCCCATGGCCTGGGATGATTTTAGTCTGCTCATCTATTTGGGTGATTAATGCATTCACGCTATCAATATACGCCTGTACATTCCCGCCATTGTCTAAATCCACATATGGGAATAATCCATTAAAAAATAAATCGCCAGTATGCAAGACATTCGCTTCTTCAAATAAAACCACCGAATCACCGTCCGTATGACCAGCAAAATGCATGACATTTAACTTATCTTCATTCATATGAATGCTGATCCCATTATCATAAGTCACAACAGGTAATGAGGATTGAGACAATGCGGCATTATCCAACAAACGAACTCGAACATTATGATGGGCAAAAATCGTTGCACCATTGTTATCATGAAAATGCGCATTGCCGCCCACATGATCGCCGTGAAAATGAGTATTGATTACATATTTGACAGGCACTATTTCATCTGTATTTTGGGTTGAGGATAACTCACCTAATGCAGCTTGAATTTTAGGTGCCAACGGTGCGTACTGATCATCAATAATTAAGATGCCATCATGCCCTGCACTCACCCCAATATTTCCCCCAGAGCCGACTAACATATAAACATTATTCGCGATCGCTTGCGTCGTGATTTGCACTTTGGCAAACCGGTCTTGGGCAAAAGCTGTATTTGTCGAGAATATGGAAGCGATAAATATTCCCCATACCGACATAGACGGGAGATTAGAAAAATGACTAAACATCAGAATCAATCCTTATTTTACTTCGGGTTTATATTGAGTGTAGATCGAATAACCAATTTTTACCCAAAAAAAACGGATATCATCACAATATCCGTCTTTGTTAAGCTCATAAGTCGATGTAACTATTATAATTTAGTAGGACCTGCGGCAACCAATGCTGCACCATTATCGGTGTCAGTGAACTTCGCAAAGTTATCGACAAATAACCCCGCTAAATTCGTCGCTTTTTTCGTCCATTCATTCATATCAACATAAGTGCCACGTGGATCTAGGATCTGCGGTTCAACACCTGCTAGTTGTGTTGGCACTGTGAGGTTAAAAATAGGAATGTCAGCCGTCGGTGCTTCATCAATACTGCCATCTAAAATAGCATCGATAATGGCGCGAGTCGCTTTAATTGAAATGCGCTCTCCCGTACCGTTCCACCCTGTATTAACAAGATAAGCTTGCGCGCCAGCATCTTGCATGCGTTTTTCTAGCACTTCGGCATACTTGGTCGGATGCAAACTTAAGAAAGCTGCACCAAAACAACTCGAAAACGTCGGTGTAGGCTCCGTAATACCACGTTCTGTTCCGGCTAGCTTCGCGGTAAAACCAGATAAGAAATAGTATTGTGCTTGCGCAGCACTCAACTTAGATACTGCAGGCAATACGCCAAACGCATCAGCAGTCAAGAAAATGACTTTGTTCGCATGTCCTGCACGAGAAATAGGTTTAACAATATTATCGATATGGTGAATGGGGTAAGAAACACGCGTATTTTCAGTGACTGACCCATCGTCATAGTCAATCTTACCATCGGGTAATACAGTCACATTTTCTAGCAAAGCATCACGACGAATAGCGTGATAAATATCAGGTTCGTTTTCTTTGCTCAGCTTGATGGTTTTAGCATAACAACCACCTTCAAAGTTAAAGACACCATTATCATCCCAACCATGCTCATCATCACCGATTAATTCACGCTTAGGATCCGTGGATAGGGTCGTTTTTCCTGTCCCCGATAATCCAAAGAAAATTGCTACATCACCTTTTTCACCCACATTTGCACTACAGTGCATCGAAGCAATATCTTGTAAAGGCAACAAGTAATTCATCATCGAGAACATGCCTTTTTTCATTTCACCGCCGTACCAGGTACCGCCAATTAATTGAATTTTTTCGGTTAAATTAAATGCNACAAAATTCTCAGAATTCAGNCCTTGAGATTGCCAATTAGGATTAGTTGTTTTAGCACCNTTCATGACNACAAAATCAGGCTCNTAATGTTCAAGCTCTGCCGGCGTTGGACGGATAAACATATTTGTCACAAAATGTGCTTGCCATGCCACCTCAGTTACAAAACGTACTTTTAAACGTGTATCTTCATTTGCACCACAAAAAGTATCTACGACAAACAGTCGTTTTTGAGATAATTGCTGAGTGACTAAGTCCTTTAAAGCCATCCAGGTATCTTGAGAGATGGGCTTATTATCATTTTTACCTTGATCAGACCACCATACCGTATTTTCAGTCACCGCATCTTTGACAATATATTTATCTTTTGGCGAGCGACCAGTAAACTCACCCGTATTAACGGCAACTGCACCACTCTCAGTCACTACTCCTTTTTCAAAACCCGTTAAGCTATTTAACGTAGTTTCATTAAAGAGCACTTCATAACTTGGGTTATGTAGTACTTCTGTTGCATCTGTTATGCCATATGCATGCAAATCTTGGGAGATTGTCATGTAGGGTACTCCTGGATTTGTCCATCACACATTTAGATTGCGTGACTTCCTGTTTATTAAAATGATGTATGTGGTTATTATTATTTTTGTCACAAAATCATAATAAAAGGTAAAATCTGCAATAACAATGGGGCATTAGGAGGATAATACGATAATCGGATAAAAATGAGCTAAAACATTCACGNGATGAATGNTAGTTAACAGGTGTATTTATATTAAGAAACGTTAACTGACTTATGGAACGTCGTGATTGCGTGCCGATTCCAATAACGCATACCAATCTGTATGACTTAACAAACACTTATTTACCTGCGCACAATGAGTAATCCGCTCTAAATTAGTCGTCCCAATTATTGGTTGGATAGCAACAGGAAGTCGCGTTAAAAACGCTAATACAATGGCTTCTTTACTGACCGAATATTTTTGCGCCAAGTCATTTATTAAGCTAGCTGTATGACGAACATTCATAGGAGTGTCATCGGTTATTTCTTTAGTGAATTGTCCTTGAAATAATGCACCCCACGCTTGAATTTGTATATTCTGTGTCTGTGAGTATTCGAACAGTCCATCATAGTGATGACTAGGCTCAATACTGTCATTAATGGCACCTAGGGAACCTAAACTTAATTCGATTTGATTACATATAATAGGCAATGGCAGTAAGCTTTGGAAATATTTCAGCTGGCTAACATGCATATTAGACATACCAATATATTTTACTTTACCAGATTGATGGAGTGCGGATAAGGTCTTTACTAACTCCTCCATATCAGCCAATGGGTCAGGTCGATGTAACATTAATACATCTAATTGTTCGATATGAAGACGACTTAATATCTGATCAACTGAATGATTAATCCATGTGGCACTAAAATCATAACGCTTTACACCACACTCATCAGCAAAACGGATACCACATTTGCTTTGTATACTCATCTGCTCACGTAAAGATGGCATTTGTTTGAGTACCTCACCAAAGACCTGTTCAGCTTTACCAAAGGTATAAATATCAGCATGATCAAATATATTGATGTTATGCTCAAGACACGTTTCAATAACAGCCTGTGCCTGTTTAATATCGGCCTTAGCAATCGGATTTTCATTCCATCCCCCTCCTAATCCCATGCACCCATAGATTAGCTGAGAATGTGATCGTAAGTGTTGGGCAATAGGATAAGGGTATATTGATTGAGTATCTTGATTCATGAGATAGACTCTTTAATAAAGCATTATTAAAATTATAGAGTTATGATACATCAGGTTCTGGTAAGGGTAAAAGTAACTGCTCAATATCTTCTGGATCATATAACCCAATATGTAACCCAACCAAACGAATACCTCGTTCTTTGCGGCGGGTTAACACTTCTGTTAGCAATGCTTGGAAATAATGCTCATCATATTGTCGGCGAGTGTGCGATATCGTTGTTTGTTGAAAATCATTAAACTTTAACTTAATACCCTGTGATTTAATTCGCTTACCAACATTNGCTGTTTCTATGCGTGCTTGGAGCTTTGGTAATAAGTAACTAATCACTTCTTCNACTTCATCTCGCGCATAAATATCATCACTCAAAGTGCGCTCTACACCCACAGACTTTCTGACTCTATGAACTTGTACCTCGCGTTCATCTATTCCATGGCATCGATTCCACAATAATGCACCAAACTTACCAAACTGCTTACTGAGCCGTGCGAATGGAAATGCTCGGACATCTTTGCATGTAAATAAACCTAAATGATTAAGTTTCTCTACCGTGACTTTGCCAACACCGGGAATTTTATGAAGCGACATAGTACTGACAAACTCATCCAGTTTTTGAGGTGTGATGACACATAGACCATTCGGTTTATTTTCATCAGAAGCCACTTTAGCAACAAACTTTATCGGTGCAACACCTGCAGATGCTGTCAAACCAGTCTCAGCTTCAATAACACGACGAATATCTTGCGCTATGCGTGTAGCTGAGCCATTAAAATAAGGAGAATCAGTGACATCTAAATACGCTTCATCCCATGATAAAGGTTCAATCAACGTGGTGTAACGATTGAAAATTTCACGAATGTGATCAGAAACGGCTTTATATTCAGACATTCGACCTGGCAATAACACCAAATCAGGACATAAGCGTAAAGCATGTGCCGTAGACATCGCTGAACGAACACCAAAGCGTCTAGCAGGGTAATTACAGGTTGAGATGACTCCCCGACGGTCAGAACTTCCACCAATAGCAATAGGTATATCTCTTAGCGCTGGATTGTCTCGCATTTCCACTGCCGCATAGAAACAATCCATATCTACATGAATAATTTTGCGATGGGTCTGTTCACGCATAAAAAAACCGTCAACACTGTTTATTAATCCAGTAGTATGACGGTTTTAGTAATTTATTCAAGTATCCGATTAAATGATCTTATCTTTTTCCCATTCTTTGATTTTGGCTGCGCGTTTCTCCTCACGCTCCATTCGGGCTTTTTTGCGATCACATGGCTCCGGGCAATCACATGCTTTAGATATACCCAATGCACCTAAACCTCCACAACTACCGGCGATCGTTTTACGTTGAATAATATAACCTATTGCCATTGCTGTGACCGTAATTACAAAAAACACAAATGCTAAAATAAATGTACTCATAGACACCTTAATTAATAATGGTCACTATTTGTTGGAATGCCGGTGACTGATATTCAATAAACCCATCACCCTCTTTGAATACCAACAATAATGCTAAATTTTCTTTTTCTGCCAATGCTTTGGCTTGCTCTGGCGATAATACCATCATTGCCGTAGCCAATCCATCAGCGGTCATCGAGGAAGGATGAACTANNGTAGCAGACACTGTTTTATGTTGGATTGGGTAACCTGTGTTCGGGTCAATCAAATGGGAGTAACGCACGCCAGCTTCTTCAAAATAGTTACGATAATCACCTGATGTNGCAACAGCATGATTACCAACACTAATNATGCGCTGAACTGCACGCTCTGTCGTGACGGGTTTTTCNATAGCAATCCGCCATGCTTCACCATTAGCTTTGGTACCAGAGACTCGCATTTCCCCACCAATTTCTACCAGGAAATTATCTAATTTAGCATCCGCCAATAGTTGTGAGATTGCATCAACCCCATATCCTTTAGCAATTGTCGATAAATCAAGGTACAAGCCATCCACAGTTTTTGTTAGCTCTAGTCCATTGAGCTGTAGCTTATCTAAACCACTGAATCGTTTTGCCTGGGTAATTTGCGACGCTGTTGGAATAGTTTCCGGTCGCTTAGTTGGCCCAAAACCCCATAGATTGACTAATGGTCCAACAGTCACATCTAGAGCACCTTCACTTAATGCACCGATGCGTAAGGCTTCTGCAACGACAAAAGCGGTTTCTTGTGATAATAGATACGGGCTATTGGGAGCAGATNTNTTAAATAAAGATAATTCAGAATCATCGATATACGTCGACATCAATTGATTAATTTCTATCAGACGCTGTTCTACTGACTGCTTTANTTGTTCATGATCTAGCTGATCATTAGTGACATATTTCACATTATATGTCGTCCCCATTGTTTGACCCGAAAAATAATGCTCTTGGTCAGTCGCTGCATTGCTGCAGCCAAATAACACCAGTACACTAAAAATAACCAAACCTATTCGTAACATTTTGCCACTCACTTTTACAATTTATACTCTAATTATACCCGACGATTTGTCTTGAGATCAGAAAGATTCATACTAATAGAATTNATCTTATGCATAATTAATAGTCTCTTATCTTTCCTTAGGCATAAAAAAAGGAACTCTAAAGTTCCTTTTTTAAATATTGNNCTGCTTACTAGCCACCGAAGTCATCAAGCATGATGTTTTCGTCTTCCACACCTAAATCNTTAAGCATGTTAATAACTGCNGCATTCATCATCGGAGGACCACACATATAGAACTCACAATCTTCTGGAGCTGGATGATCCTTCAGATAATTCTCTAATAAGACATTGTGGATAAATCCAGTATCACCTTCCCAATTATCTTCTGGTTGTGGGTCAGATAATGCGACATGCCAATCAAAGTTATCATTTTCTGCCGCCAGCATATCGAAATCTTCTACATAGAACATTTCACGCTTACTACGGGCACCATACCAGAAAGACATTTTACGGTCAGTTTTGATTCGACGAAGTTGGTCAAAGATATGTGAACGCATTGGCGCCATACCAGCACCACCACCAACAAACACCATTTCAGCATCAGTATCTTTAGCGAAAAACTCACCAAATGGACCCGAAATAGTCACTTTATCGCCTGCTTTTAAAGACCAGATGAACGATGACATTTTACCGGCAGGTAGGCTTAAGTTATTAGGCGGCGGCGTTGCAATACGCACGTTCAACATAATAATGCCTTCTTCTTCTGGGTAGTTAGCCATCGAGTATGCACGGATCGTTTCTTCGTCTACTTTTGATTCTACATCAAAGAAGCCGAAGTGGTTCCAATCTGGACGGTACTCATCAGGTACATCAAAATCAGAATATTTGATGTGATGAGGTGGCGCCTCAATTTGGATATAACCACCAGCGCGGAATGGCACACTTTCGCCATCAGGAATAGCTAGCTTAAGTTCTTTAATGAAGGTCGCTTCGTTATTATTAGAAATAACTTCACAATCCCATTTTTTCACACCAAAGATTTCTTCAGGCAATTCAATTTCCATGTCTTGCTTAATAGCAACCTGACATGATAAGCGCAAACCGTCTTTTGCATCACGCTTAGAAATGTGGTCTAGCTCTGTTGGTAAAATTTCACCACCACCAGATTTAATATGGACGTGACATTGGCCACAAGAACCACCACCACCACATGCTGACGATACAAAAATACCAGAATCTGCCAACGCACCTAACAGTTTTCCACCTGGAGAAGCAGTGATTGCTTTTTCAGGGTCGCCGTTAACTAGGATTTGTACATCACCTTCAGGTACCAATTTAGATTTGGCAAACATGATGATGAAGACTAACGCGAGTACGATCGCAATGAACATACCTACGCCTAAATAAATTTCAATTTGATTCATATCATTGCTCCTTTAGGGCTTAAATCGCGATACCGGTAAATGACTGGAAACCTAGTGCCATTAAACCAGCAATCATGAATACAGAACCTAAGCCACGAATACCATCTGGCATATCCGCATACTTTAACTTCTCACGAACCGCTGCTAATAATACAATAGCGATAGCCCAACCTATACCACTACCAACACCATACACAATACTTTCTGTAATGTTATATTCACGTTGTACCGCAAATGCAACACCACCAAATATCGCACAGTTAACGGTGATTAATGGTAAGAAGATACCTAAAGCGTTATATAACGCTGGGAAGAACTTATCCAAACTCATTTCTAAGATTTGAACCAATGCGGCAATAACACCGATAAACGTCAAAAAGCTCAAGAAGCTTAAATCTGCATCAGGGAAACCTGCCCACGTCAATGCACCCGGCGCTAAGATATTCGTGTAGATGATTTGGTTAACAGGTACAGAAATACCTAATACAACGATTACCGCAACACCTAAACCCATAGAGGTAGATACTTTCTTCGAAACCGCTAAGAAGGTACACATACCTAAAAATAATGATAACGCCATATTTTCAACGAAAATTGAACGTACTAATAATCCTAAATAATGTTCCATGATTAATCCTTAGGCTCAACTTGTTCTGGACGGATGGTACGGATAAACCAAATCATACCGCCAATCAAGAAGAATGAACTGAATGGTAAAATCAATAGACCGTTACCCTGATACCAACCACCATTGGTAACTAGTGGTAAGATTTCAAAACCAAGTATTGTGCCGAAACCGAATAACTCTTTAATTGTACCAATAACGATTAGAATAAATGAATAACCTAAGCCATTACCAATACCATCTAAGAAACTCATCATGGGAGGTGACTTCATCGCATATGCTTCTGCACGACCCATTACGATACAGTTAGTGATAATTAATCCAACAAATACCGAAAGTTGTTTAGATATCTCATAAGAGTATGCTTTTAACACTTGGTCAACCACGATTACCAATGAAGCGATGATCGTCATTTGAATGATGATACGAACACTTGACGGGATCTGATTACGAATAAGTGAGATAAATAAGTTAGAAAAAGCCGTTACCGTAGTTAATGCTAATGACATTACTAACGCAGTTTCTAACTTAGTTGTGATTGCCAATGCAGAACAAATACCTAGTACGTGTAATGCAATTGGGTTTGAATCAATGATTGGACCCGTGAGGGCTTTTTTCATTTCTTTGATATCAGCCATGATAGCCCCCTATGATTTCCATGATTGGCGTTGTAAGTATAGACCGAAGCCATTCTCACCTGCCCAATAAGACAATGTATTTTGTACACCATTACTTGTTAGTGTCGCACCTGATAAAGCATCAACCGCATACGGATCATCTTTACCAGCCTGCTTTTTAACTTGAATAGCAACTTCACCATCATTAAATAACTGCTTACCATTCCAAAGTGCTTGCCATGCTGGGTTTTGAATCTCACCACCTAGTCCTGGTGTTTCTTTGTGTTGGTAATACACTAATTCACGGATAGTATTACCATCAGCATCAAGTGCTAAGAAGCCATACATTAAATCCCATAAACCACTACCATGGATGGGTAAAATAACACGTGAAACATTACCTGCTTCATCCTTAATATGGTAAATGTTAGCAATATTAGCACGACGAGAAAAACCGACATTACCTTCAACTGCAGTACTTGTTTCAGCTGCCTTAGCAACTTTACCATACATATTATAATCTTTACCTGTGCCCTTGGCAGGGTTAGCGACATATTCACCGGTACTTAAATCGACAAAACGCTCTTCAACGAATTTTGAATATGTACCTGAAATATCACCGCCAGCCTGGTCTAGTAGACCTGCCGCAGTTAAAATGTTTGATTTTTTATCCAATGCTGCATTGGTATTTTGTAAAGCTCGTAAGCCAACAGATGCACCCGATACAATGATTGAACAGACTAAACAAACAGCCAGTACAACACCGACTGTTTTTCCTAAAGTTTCTTTTTTAGCCGACACGAGCGACCCTCCGCTTAATATTACTTTGTGCGACGAAATAATCGAATAACGGCGCCCATAAGTTAGCAAATAAAATTGCAAGCATAATGCCTTCTGGGAATGCTGGATTTAGTACACGTACTACAACAGTCATNAATCCGATGAAGAAACCATACGCCCATTTGCCAGTGTTAGTAAATGATGCTGATACNGGGTCAGTAGCCATAAAGAATAGGCCAAACGCCATGCCACCAATAACCATATGCCAATACCAAGGCATTGCCATCATAGAGTTACTATCACTACCAATAAAATTAAGTAAGCTTGATAAGAAGACCACACCTAAAATGCCACCTAAAACNATACGCCAACTTGCTATTCTCAAATANATGATGAATAAGCCACCTAACATAATTGCTAAGGTNGATACTTCACCTGCAGAACCTGGNATATTACCGAAGAATGAATCCATCCACAGTGACATGTTGCTATAATCCATGTTGCCATTTGCAGCTTGTGATAACCAGGTCGCACCAGAATAACCATCAGCGGCTACCCATACTTGGTCGCCTGACATATTTGCAGGGTAAGCAAAGTATAAGAACGCACGTCCTGATAATGCTGGATTTAAAAAGTTTCTTCCGGTACCACCGAAAACTTCTTTTGCGATAACAACACCAAATGTGATACCCAGTGCTACTTGCCATAGCGGAATTGTCGCTGGCAATGTTAATGCGAACAGTACTGAAGTAACGAAGAAACCTTCGTTGACTTCGTGCTTACGTACAGAGGCGAATAATACTTCCCAGAAACCACCTACAACAAACGTTGTCGCATAGATAGGTAAGAAGAAACACGCACCGTAGAAGAACAACGATAAACCACCTACATCAGCTGTACCTAAAGAACCGCCTAGCGCAGTAAATAACGCTGCTTGCCACATATCAGGTAACGTACCTGCACCGGCTAAAATCGCTTCGTGTGCTTGTGCGCCAATGTTGTACATACCATAAAACATCGCTGGGAATGTCGCCATCCACACCATGATCATAATACGTTTCAGATCGATACTGTCTTTAACGTGAGTAGAAGACGGGTTAACTTTACCAGGGGTATAAAAAATTGTCGCAGCAGCTTCATACAGCGCGTAAAATTTTTCATGCTTACCGCCCGGCTCGAAATCCGGTTCGATTTTTTCTAAAAATGCTTTTAAACCCATGTCTTAACCCTCTTGTTCAATTTTAGTTAAACAATCACGTAAAATCGGACCNTAGTTATATTTGCCAGGGCAAACGTATGAACATAAAGCCAAATCTTCTTCATCTAATTCTAATGCACCTAGCGNTTGCGCNCCGTCGGTATCACCAGAAATAATGTCACGTAATAATAAAGTTGGAAGCACATCTAACGGCATGATGCGNTCGTAGTTACCGATTGGTACCATAGAACGGTCTGAACCATTAGTTGTAGAAGTCATATCAAATAAACGTTTAGTATTTAGGTGACCTAAATAAGCACGAGTAATTGAATGTTGGTTACTACCTGGCATAATCCAACCAAATAGTTTCTTTTCTTTGTCTTCTTTAATTAAAGAGACTTGAACATGATAACGTCCCAAGAAAGCGTGTGGACCGCTAGCACGAGTTCCGTTGAGCACAGAGCCAGAAATCACTCGAACTGAATCTTCAGTGGTTTCATTAGCGACTAACTGTTCTAAAGATGCTCCTAGAATGGTTTGTACCAAACGAGGCTTTTTCACTACAGGACCACCAAGAGCAACGACACGCGTGTTATCGATCTCACCGGTAGTGAACAATGCACCAATAGCAATGACGTCTTGGTAGTTGATATGCCATACTTTTTTACTTGGTCCGACTGGGTCAAGCATATGAATATGAGTACCAACTAAACCGGCTGGGTGTGGGCCTGAAAATTCATGCGTATCCACTTTAGCATTACCTGTGTTCACTGTTGTGCCAGGCGCTTTGGTGACAAACAGTTTACCGTCAGTTAAGTTAGATAATACATTTAAACCGTTGACGAAATCATCGTTACGAGCAGCAATAATGACTGTAGGATCTGCTGCCAATGGGTTAGTATCCATTGCTGAAACGAAAATTGAATTAGGAACGCTACCCAATTCAGGAATTTTACTGAATGGACGAGTACGTAATGCAGTCCATAGACCTGAGTCTACTAACTGAGATTGTACCTGTTCACGCGCCACACCTGATAGTTTATCAGCAGCAAATTTCTCAAACGTCTCTTTCTCATCACCGGCAACATCAATAACCACTGATTGTAAAACACGTTTGGCACCACGATTAACCGCGGCAATTTTACCTGAAACAGGTGCGGTAAACTTAACGCCAGGGTTCTTTTTGTCTTCAAAAAGTAATTGGCCTTGTTTTACTGCGTCACCGACTTGGACATGCATCGTAGGACGCATNCCAATATATTCCTCACCTANAACAGCAACTTGGGTAACGGCATTTCCAGATTGGATTTGCTGCTCCGGCGCTCCTGATATAGGCAGGTCTAGCCCTTTCTTTATTTTATTTAACATAAGCAATTACACTACTCTGTTTAGATACTGATTAGCCAAAGCTTTCGAAACCCAAATTGGCATCGAGTGATTTGGCTAATCAGTCTCACTGGTTTTTAAATTGTTCACGCGGTTAAGCGAATTAACACTTAATTGACTAGTAATATTCTGCGTCAATCCCATCATTTTAACGAATGCTACCGTTATCAAAAGTGGCGCATCGCACATTGCTGCTTGAATATTATTGTTGTTATAGAAAGTCTTTGACTTACTTTTATGTAGCAGATTTCTAAATAATGGCATCTATCTTACCCATACAAAGGCGAATCACACCTAAGACAGACGTCATTTAAGCGCACAAATTATAAAGGAAATTACGTCGTTAATCTATTATCAATCTGCAGATTGTTGATTAGTTTTTAATATATCTAAGATTAACATGTTCAATTTTGATGCCAGTGCGTTTTCCTAAATACCCTACAAGCTTGATTTATAAAGAAATAAACCGCCATTTAGGCGGTTTATTTTAGCAATATATGTCTGAATGACACTTTAGTCTTGAGTAAATATTTTTACTACCAATCAACTTGTGGATCAACATCAGCTTCATAATCGACACCTTCGATACCAAAGCCAAATAGATTTAAGAAGTCTGCATTATAACCGGCATAATCACTCAGTTCGTGGAAATTATCTTGGGTGACTTGATGCCATAATTCTTCAATCTTTGCTTGAGTTGCATCATTAGTTTCTTTTCCATCCATTCGATAACGATTCACTTCATCCAGTGTCGCACCATCATTAAGTAGACATTGAGTAAATAATCCAACAATTTGCTCTATACAGCCTTCATGCGTACCTTCTTCTTTCATGACTTTATAAATCAATGAAATGTACAGAGGCATGACTGGAATTGCTGAACTAGCCTGTGTCACTAAGGCTTTAAGTGAAGAAACGTGTGCATCGACATTCAAATTAGCATAAGTGGTATTGATAGCAGTCGCAGCACGATCTAAATCTTCCTTCGCTTTACCAATCGTTGCAGAGCCATAGATTGGCCACGTTAATTTTTTACCAATATAGGTATAAGCTGTCGTTTTAGCACCTTCGGCTAGGAGATCTGCTTCTGCTAATGCTTTAATCCATAGTTCCCAATCTTCACCACCCATGACTTTGATGGTATTGTCAATTTCGTCTTGTGATGCTGGTTCAAGCGCAACTGTATGAATCAGGTCTTTATCCGTATCATAAGTTTTCGTCTCATATGCCTGACCCACTGGCTTGAGAGTAGACTTATACACTTCACCTGTTTCAGGATCAGTCGACGTGGGGATGCTAACGAATACACCACTAAATCGACTTTACCAATGGTATTTTTTAATGTTTCAATCGTTTGAGCTTTAAGTTCATTACTGAACGCATCCCCATTTAATGTATGCGCTTGTACNCCGGCTGCTTTTGCTTCGGAATGAAATGCAGCAGTATTATACCAACCTGCTGTACCAGTTTTACGCTCAGTCGGNGCTTTTTCAAAACANACACCAACAGTATTTGCACCATATCCAAAACTAGCGGTAATGCGTGACGCCAAACCATAACCGGTTGAACACCCTAAGACTAAGACGTTTTTAGGAGCATCCGCAGCTTCCGCCGATAAACCTTGAGCTTTAACATACGCAATTTGATTTTCAACACTTTTAGCACAACCAACTGGGTGAGCATTTGTACAAATAAAACCACGTACTTTGGGTGAAATAACCATTCCATTCTTTCCTTAACCGATTTAATTGGGCGTATTGTAAACCTGAGCGGCAATTCAACTGGTCAAATCAGTTTAGAAATCTCCGTTTATTCCAATTTGGAATGTTACAGATCCATTATTTAAATGTGTTGAGTTGCTAGTGTGGGGGGAAAGTTAGACAAAGAGATTTGTCGCTTTTTGTCGCTTTACGGAGATACTAATCTCCCTATTTATTAAGAATCAATGGCCACAAGCAGTAAAGCTTGCGACCACCATAACTATCCCGATACATAAGTAACGTTCTAGCAAATATGATTATTCTTAGCCAATGATTGCGTGTAGCTCAACATCAAATACTAATGTGCTGTAAGGCTTAATCGCACCACCCGCACCTTGCTCACCATAAGCTAAGTCGTAAGGTACAGTTAAACGCCACTTATCGCCGACTGACATAAGCTGTAATGCTTCTGTCCAGCCTTTGATAACACCACCTACTGGGAATTCAGCTGGTTGACCACGGTCATAAGATGAATCGAATACATCACCATTTATTAACGTACCATGATAATCAACGCGGACAGTTGAAGCTGCAGTAGGTGTTTCACCATCACCAGAGTTGATGACTTCATATTGTAAACCAGACTCCGTCACTGTGACTTCTTCACGTTCAGCATTTTTTGCTAAGTACGCTTGTGCTTCCGCAATTACAGCTTCAAATTCTTTCGCTTTTTCAGCTTCCATACGCTTATGAATTTCACTGAATGCCGCACCTAATGTGTCATTATCAACCGCACTGGCTTGACCACCAAATGCGTCCTGTAAACCACTGATTACTGCGTCAAGCGCTAGACCTTCAAATGGGTTCGATGCTAATTGTTGGCCCATTTGGAAACCAATTCCGTAACTTGCTTGACTTTCAATAGTCGTTAAATCTGCCATGTTTACTCCTGCAGGTTGAATATTCGTCCTACGAGATAACACTTGCAGAACCTTAAAAACGTGATGATAGCATAAATATAGGGTAATTTTATATCTTATGACACTTTGCTTTAGACACTGACAGCAAAATTTCGTATGGTTATATAAGTTATATTTTTTAAAAATAATAGGAACCATGACTTATGCCAGACAGTTCGTATATCGATGCACAGCTTAAACACACTGTGAGGGATCTCGGTGAATTATTAGGAAAGACGATCAAACATGAACTCGGCCAAGAGTGGTTGGATAAAATCGAAGCTATACGCCTACAAGGCAGAGCTGGACATACCGGCGATAGCCAAGCCAATATGGCACTTCAGTCCATATTCAATGATATGAATACCGATAGTTTACTGGTTGTTGCTCGTGCATTTGCGCAATTTTTAAACTTAGCCAATATCGCCGAACAAGAATTTAACAGCAGTAAACAACTCGATGATTCTGTCGAAGTATTATTTAGTCACCTGCGGAAAGCAGGCCAATCGCCAGAAGCGATCTATGAAGCAGTTAATAGTCTGAACATCGATTTAGTGTTAACCGCACATCCGACAGAAGTCACGCGTCGCACGATGATCCATAAGCACACAGCGTTGGCAGAATGTCTGCGCCAACAGCACAACGATTCCTTGCACCCAGCTCAAAAATTACAACTAGCAGAGCGTATCGCCGACCTTGTTGAACAATCCTGGCACACCGAGGAAATTAGAGATCGTCGCCCTACCCCTGTAGATGAAGCAACATGGGGATTCTCTGTGATTGAGAATTCATTATGGGACGCGATCCCAGACTTTATGCGTGATTTAGATCTAAAACTGCAACAAGAATATGACATTAAACTTCCGATTGATGCCCAACCCGTCCAAATAAGCTCTTGGATGGGTGGTGATCGTGATGGTAATCCATTTGTTACATCTAAAGTTACACAAACCGTCCTTCACCTTGCTCGACGTCGCGCAGCTAAACTGTTTGCTAAAGATATCAGTGCGTTACAGGTGGAATTATCCATGGGTAAATGTGATGACAACGTTCGCCAGTTAGTGGGTGATGCTGCTGAACCTTATCGAGCCTTGTTAAAACCGTTAGTAAAACGCTTACGAGCCACTAAAGACGGTATTGATGATTTACTCAATGGGCGCTTGTATGATCAAAGTAAGTGGGTCAACTCGCAAGAAGAACTACTGACACCCTTAATGCAGTGTTATCGTTCGCTATTACACTCTGGCCTGGAACAAACCGCCAAAGGCGGATTATTAAATACGATCCGTCGTGCTCATTGTTTCGGGATTTATTTATTAAAACTCGATATTCGTCAAGATTCGGGTCGCCATGCTGACGCTATTGCTGAAATCTGTGACTATTTATCTATCGGTGATTATCACAGTTGGAACGAAGCAGAAAAAATTGCATTTTTAACCAAAGAACTCGGTTCTAAACGCCCCTTATTACCCAACGACTGGCAAGCCGATTGGCAGCCTAGCGAGGATGTTCAGGAAGTATTAGATACCTGTCGCACTGTCGCAGCCAATGATCGTGATGCGTTTGGTATATATATTATCTCAATGGCAAGTTATGCATCAGATGTTCTTGCCGTGCAACTACTGCTTCAACAATGTAAAGTGACTTGGCCCATGTCGGTCGCGCCATTATTTGAAACCTTAGATGATTTAAACCATTCACCCGTCGTAATTAAGCAGCTATTAGCTATAGACAGTTATCGCAATGGCCTTGCCGATGGGCAACATATCATGATCGGTTATTCCGATTCCGCCAAAGATGCTGGCGCATTAGCTGCCGGCTGGGCTCAGTACACAGCTCAAGAAGCGCTAGTATCAATTTGCAATCAATATGATACGTCATTGACCTTGTTCCATGGTCGCGGAGGTACGATTGGCCGAGGCGGATTACCTGCACATTCTGCAATTTTATCACAACCGCCAGGCTCATTGGATGGTGGTTTTAGAGTCACAGAACAAGGTGAAACAATTCGGTATAAATTTGGTATGCCAACACTGGCTAAACGTAGCTTAGGCATATACGCTAGCGCTATTATCGAAGCCAAACTATTTCCACCACCGGCTCCTAAATCAACATGGCGCGATGTTTTGGATGAAATGGCGGCACAAGGGCGTGATAATTATCGTCATGTTGTCCGTGTTGATCCTGATTTTGTGCCGTATTTTAGACAAGCTACACCAGAACAGGAATTAGGAAAGTTACCTTTAGGCTCTCGTCCAGCAAAACGAAATCCACAAGGTGGTGTAGAAAGCTTACGTGCTATTCCATGGATCTTTGCTTGGGCTCAAACACGATTAGTATTACCAGCATGGTTAGGTGTGATGCGTGCCATCATGAAAACGTATAAAAAGGATCCTAATACTATTGATGAAATGATTGCCCAATGGCCATTCTTTCAATCACGTTTATCCATGCTTGATATGGTATTTGCCAAAGCAGATATTAATATCGCTAAAGCATATGACGATGCCTTAGTCGAGGATGAATTGAAACATTTTGGCGAATCATTACGTCACGAATTACAACAAAGCCGAGCTGATTTATTGGATATCACGCATAAGAATAATCTAATGCAAGATGACCCTCAGGGCTTGAACTCAATGCATATTCGTGCGGATTATTTACAGCCACTCCACTATTTGCAGATTGAGCTATTGAAACGGACACGTCAGCATGGCGAAGACACGGATCTGAGTGCTATTGAAAAGGCCATGATGGTCACAATTACAGGGATCGCGATAGGGATGCGTAATACTGGTTAGTTAATCACGATTAAGGAATTAATTTAACACAAAAAAATGCCGCTAATATTGATAAACCAATAATAGCGGCATTTTTATATAGATTGAATTTACAATTATGCGTTAACGAAATCTACGCCTAATTGAATATCACCACGTAAACCATCTAGCATGTCAGCTTTCGCTTTTTCTTCAAATGCACTTAGTTCACCATAAGAAAGGATTTCTTCAACACCATTCTTACCTAAACGGACAGGGTGAGAGAAGAAAGCAGCATCATCAGAGCCATCTACTTGTACATAAGTATACTCAACAACATCACCACCTTGCATTGCTTCAACCAATGATAAGCAGAAACGTGCAGCCGCTTGACCCATAGATAAGGTTGCAGAACCACCACCGGCTTTAGCTTCAACCACTTCAGTACCCGCATTTTGGATACGTGTCGTCAAGCTTGCAATCTCTTCGTCAGTAAAGCTTACGCCTTCAACTTGAGATAATAGAGGTAAGATAGTAGTACCAGAGTGACCGCCAATAACAGGTACATGAGTCTCTGCTACGTTTAAGCCTTTCAGTTCAGCAACAAATGCTTCGGCACGGATGACATCTAACGTCGTGACACCGAACAATTTGTTCTTATCGTAGACGCCTTTCGCTTTTAATGTTTCAGCGGCAATCGCAACAGTTGTGTTAACTGGGTTAGTAATAATACCCACACATGCATTTGGACAATTGTCAGCAACACCTTCGATTAAGTTCTTAACGATGCCAGCATTGATGTTAAACAAATCAGAACGATCCATACCTGGCTTACGTGGAACACCTGCAGGAATCAACACGATATCGCATCCGGTTAGTGCATCAGCTAGGTCATCTTTACCATGGCCAGTTACTGCAACCGCAGTCGGGATATGGCTTAAATCTACAGCAACACCAGGAACAACTGGAGCAACATCATATAATGCTAACTCACTACCTGCTGGTAATTGTGTTTTTAATAATAAAGATAGTGCTTGGCCGATACCGCCAGCAGCGCCTAAGACTGCTACTTTCATGTTATTCTCCTAAATGGATTGAGCAAAAATTAGTGTAACGTACCTTATGAAATAACTATAAAAATAGCAATGACACATTAGTTGTATAACCAATGTGTGTATTGTTTGCTAAATTTCAAGGGGTATTGCAAAATATCACTATAAAAATAATACCAAAATAAGAGATCCCTACATGACAACACAAAAACAAGGCGATTTAATCAAAGCATTTCGCGCGATTTTGACTGCTGAGAGCTGTGCTTCACAAGGCGACATTGTTAATATCCTAAAATCACAAGGATTTGATAATATTAGCCAATCAAAAGTGTCACGCATGCTGACCAAGTTCGGTGCCGTTAGAATGCGTAATGGCTTAGGTGAAATGGTCTATTCCTTGCCAGCAGAGCTAGGGATCCCCACAGCTAAAAGTCCATTAAAACAACTTGTATTAGACGTTGTACATAATAATGTCATGGTTGTTATTCGCACCAGTCCAGGTGCTGCTCAACTGATTGCACGGTTATTAGACTCGTTAAGTAAAAAAGACGGCGTACTTGGGACGATTGCAGGTGATGACACTATTTTTATTGCACCTGCAGATGTGACTCAAATCGAGAAACTACGCCAATATGTTGAAGATTTATTTGAGAATGTTTAGCTAAATACTATTATTTAATAGACATTGTTTTCCTCACAATAAAAAAACCGAGTAAAGATTTCTCTCTACTCGGTTTTTATTGTGTTTAGTCTTTAAACGTAGCGAACTACATTAGAAAGAATATTTCACACCCATACGGATTTCCCATAATGATGGACCGCGTTGGAAGCTAGTGCTTGGCTCGTTAAAACGTTCAAACACATACTGACCTGCATCGTTGATATTAGCGTTGACAATATTTTCACCAACAAATGAACCTTGACGCAACACACCCCAATCATCATTTAACATGTTTGTGAAGTTCTTAATAACAAAGAACGCACTCGCTTTATGACCGTCGACAAATCCTGGTAATTCTTGTGAGATACGAATATCTACTTTAGACCACCACTCAGCATTCAATGAGTTACGTGAAGCAATTGCGCCACGCTCTAAGCCATTAGCATCGACATAAGCATTAAATGCAGCTAAGTCAAATCCCTCNCCATAAACGACATTCGCATCACCCACTGTTGGAATATACACTAAACCACGTGAGCTAGATGCATCGTANCCAAATAAGTCGCCACCAGATTCACTAAACGTCAATGAATAAGGCTTACCGTCACTTGCTGTCGCATATAAGCTAAAGCGAGTGTCATATCCATCAAAGATTTCAGCNGTGTAGCCTAAGTTTAAGGTAAAGCGATGCGGGATCTCATAATCAGAGGTCGCTGCAATCGGTGCATTCACATCTGCTACAGCAACATTGATATAGTTAGAGTATGCAACTGATGANGTCATTGGATTNGCATCTTCAGATTGTGTGTAAGCNTAGGCTAAATTTGCNTTAAAGCCATTATCCCAATCTTTCTTAACAGATACAGACAACGTTTGTGAATCACCATCATTTGCTGAAGCGACGTTTGTTAATAAGAAATCACTACCGGCACGACGACCTGTTGTAGCAGTCTCATATACTGGACGTCCATCTGCTGCAAGTGTCCCTGCAGGCGTTAGACCTAGATCAACGATAGTCGCAGAATCTTGTTTATCCGTATATAAGTAATCAGCAGTAATGATGTAATCATCTTCAGTGATGTACGTTGCACCAATTGAATATTTCCACTCAGAAGGAATGTCAAAATCAGGGTCAGTCGCATTCACATTTCCATTACCATCAGCAATAGAAGTGGCAGCTACTTCATCAAACAATGCTTGAGGGATATCATAGATAGGACGACCTTGACCAGTTAACAGGCCGTTTGCAGNAGCTTCTAACAAGCTGTTACGTGAACGGTCTTGTAAACCAATGTTAGTCACACCGTCATTAGAATACGCATTAGAAATCCATACATTTGGATTACCACCGGCATATAGACCAACACCACCGCGTACTTCTAAGTTATCTTGAACGGCCCAGTTAACACCAATACGTGGTTGTAATAACTTAATTCCATCAACATTGGCAGTATTAGAGAAACCATAACGCTCAGTGAAGTTCGCATTTTGCGTTGGACGGTCGTCAGAAGACCACATGTCATAACGTAAACCCGCCATTAACTGAATATCATCAGTGATATAGAAATCATCTTGGATATATAGCGTAGTAGTGGCGTACGAGAAACTCGCAGCCGCATCATCTGGGTTATTCGTACCAGCAGAGTTATTGTAGTAAATACGCGCTGGCGTACCGGCGGCAAAGTCTTCGATATTATCAAAGCGATACTCACCCACACTGTGCTGCATAAATAAGTTAAACACGTCTAAGTCTTCGTATTCGATACCAAACGTGATTTTGTGATCATTGTCGGTGTAATACGTACCGGCAAACTTCGCTGTGAAGTTTTCCCAGTTTAAGTCATTTGATTGACGAGAATCATCTGGACCGATATATACAGTTGCACCACTACCAGAACGAATTTGCGCTTCAGCAAAACCAGACGCAGCATCTAAAGAGAGTTGACGATTATCTAGTTTTGTTTGGCCTAAGCGTACTTCAGTCGATAATTTATCAGACCAATCAGAATAAACTGATGCGACTAAGGAATCTAACTCTGCGCCACGCTCATAGAAGTGGTTTGAGAAAGACAAACGACTAGAACCTGTATCAGACTGACTAACAGAGAAACCGTCATTGTAGTTATACACTAATGATGCACGGTGCTGATCAGAAATGTTCCAATCTAATTTAACTAATAGTTTTTCATCTTCAACCGGAGCACTTGAAGGGAAGCCACCGACATCATAGTTATAAACGTCCGCTGCAATTTGCGTGATTTCAGCAATCTCATCAGCAGTCACACGACCGTTATCACGAGCCGCGTAGCCAAATAATTGTACACCTTCGACTTTTTCATAAGCAGCGAAAGCAAATAATGTGTCTTTTAAGATTGGGAAACCCACATTAAAGCCATAGCGCTCTTCGGTGTAATCACCATTATCTTGTTTGTTACCAAGAATCTCATCACCACGTAATGAATCGCTGGTGTAATCGAAGAACACACCGCCCGTCACTTTATTGGTACCAGATTTAGTCACGGCGTTGATATTACACGCAGTAAAACCACCGTACTGAACGTCAAATGGAGCTAATTCAACAGCAACTTGCTCAATTGCGTCAAAAGAAAAAGGCATTCTTTCAGTTGGGTAACCATTTGAATTCAAACCGAAGTTATCGTTTAAGCGAACACCATCAAGCGTTAAACTATTAAAACGAGGGCTGGCGCCGGCACACTGAACTGAATCAGAACGACTCTCATCGATATAAATACGTGGGTCTGTGCGGATAACATCTTTGATGTCTCGGTTAATCGCAGGGGCATTTTCTAAATCAGATAAATTAAACACACTACCTGGAGAGTTGCTACCAAACACCGAAGTGCTGACTTGTGATGCAGTTACATTGATAACTTCGATGTCTTGATTAGCTTCTAACGCCACATTCACATCGAATGTTTCACCTAGTTCTAAAAATACACCGTCAACCGTAGTATCTTGGAACGTATCAGAATCCACAATGATTTGGTAAGGACCACCAACTCGTAGACCTTTTAAGTTAAAAGAACCAGAAGCATTTACAACTGTATTACGAACAGTACCAGATGGTACGTGAATGATTTTAACCGCAGTACCTGCAGCTGGCGCGCCAGCCGGAGTCACGACTTTACCAGACAATCCTGAAGATGTTTCTTGAGCAAATACTGGAGTAGCGAAGCCAATAGAAACGGCTACAGCTAATGCAATACGATTTAGCTTTGAAGGTGTAAACATGGTATGTGTTTCCTATTCAAGTTTAAAAATTTTGTAGTATGTAAATTCTTGACTTAACGAAAACCCGATTTGGCTTTAATATCATTCCATGAATACCATTATTATCTATTAATCGTTTTCTAGTTAAATTGTATCTTAAATGCGCTAAATGACAAAAAGATGACATAAAAAAAGTGTAAATAATTATAACTTGATATTTTTAACTGCCTTTTGAGTATAATTATCTCAAAATTCCATAATTATCATATTTCTAATCTACACCATACAATGGCAAATACTTATGACTAAGCAAGATACACAGACTTTAACGCAACATTCACCCACTTCGATCACAACACGACCTTATGTGATTGCGATATGCGGTGCTTCTGGTTCTGGTAAATCTTTGTTTACACATAATTTAGTTCAACGCTTTCAAACACATGCCACTGATTTATTAGTCTTACAAGAAGACCGCTACTACCACGCCCAAGATGGTAAACCGATGGCGCAACGCATTGTCACTAATTACGACCATCCCAATGCCTTTGAACATGATTTACTCAAAACCCATCTAGAGAAATTACTGGCCGGAGAGAGCATTGAGTATCCAGAATACTGTTATGCTACTCATACACGTAAACCTAATACTCAAACTATATCTCCTGCGCCAATCATTGTGATTGAAGGCATCATGTTACTTGCCGCACCTGAGCTTCAAGATATCTATGACCTCACCTTATTTGTCGATACACCGCTAGATGTATGTTTACTACGCAGAATGCTACGTGATACGCAGGAGCGTGAACGTACCGTAGAATCTGTCGCTACTCAATATCTGGCCACAGTGAAACCAATGTATCATGAGTTTATCGAACCTAATCGCACCCGTGCAGATATGATCATTACTCAAGGTGGAGAGAATCAAGCCGCTTTGAATGTGGTCTCTCATCACGTACAATCACAACTTAATTTAGCCAACCAACAATAATTAAAGGCTGTTANTATGACTGGAATCTTCGGTNTCATTGCTCTTCTAGCAATTGCATTTGCGCTTAGCAATAACAAACAAGCCATCAATTGGCGTACCGTTGGAGGCGCATTCGTAATCCAAGTGCTGATCGCATTATTTGTTCTTTATTTTGAACCAGGTATCGCAGCGTTGTTAGCAATAACTGACTTTGTAGCTGGCGTTATTGCTTATGCTGATGAAGGTATCAATTTTGTATTTGGGTCTGTTGGTAATAAGTCCTTGGGATTTATCTTTGCCTTTAACGTCCTGCCCGTCATTATCTTTTTCTCAGCGTTGATTACCGTGCTATACCATTTAGGCATCATGAAGTTCATCATCAACATCATTGGTGGCGGATTACAAAAAGTCTTAGGTACCAGTCGCCCTGAATCCATGTCCGCGGCAGCAAATATATTTGTAGGCCAAACTGAAGCACCACTCATCGTGCGACCCTTTATTCCCAAAATGACTCAATCTGAGCTATTTGCTGTCATGGTCGGTGGATTAGCATCAATTGCGGGTTCTATTATGGCCGGTTATGCGGGTATTGGAGTCGAGCTTAAATATCTACTCGCCGCGAGTTTTATGGCAGCGCCTGCCGGCTTATTGATGGCCAAAATCATGGTACCTGAAGTGGACACGCCGAATAACGATTTAACACAAGTTGATGGCGAAGATACTTCTTATGCCAATATCTTTGACGCCGCGGCTTCAGGTGCTTCATCCGGTTTACAACTGGCACTCAATGTCGGCGCGATGCTCTTAGCATTTGTGGCTTTAATCGCACTCATTAATGGGATTATTGGTTGGACTGGCAATTTATTTGGCCTTGAAAACCTCACGTTTGAACAAATTCTTGGTTATCTTATGGCACCTATTGCATGGGCTATTGGCGTAGACTGGTCAGAGGCACAAATTGCCGGAAGTTTTATTGGACAAAAAATAGTGGTCAATGAATTCGTCGCGTATTTAAACTTTGTGGAAATGTCTGATCAGCTTTCAGTAAAGTCTCAAGCAATCATTACATTTGCACTGTGCGGATTTGCTAACTTCTCCTCCATCGCGATTTTGATGGGAGGATTAGGAGCAATGGCACCAAGTCGCCGCAAAGATATCGCGCGTTTAGGACTCAAAGCGGTATGTGCTGCCACTTTAGCAAACTTAATGTCTGCCGCCCTAGCCGGTTTATTTTTGTCATTTTAATGAAGGACTATGTTGATGAGTCAAGTCACCTTAGAAGCTGTTGATTATCAAGCAGATGATGCAAAAGAAAAATTTGTACAATCACTTCGTGAGACGGGGTTTGGTGTATTAAAAAATCACCCCATTGATCAAGCATCAGTGCAAGCTATTTATGACACATGGCAAGGGTGGTTTAACCAAGACTCGGCCACTAAAGAGCATCACTTATACAATAAAGGCACTCAAGATGGTTTTTTCCCTGCGCGCATCTCTGAAACTGCCAAAGGCTTTACTCAAAAAGACATCAAAGAGTATTTNCACTATTATCCATGGGGACAGTGCCCTGCAACACATCAGCCACAATTAGATAATTATTATCAACAAACCACAGCCTTTGCTTCAGAATTATTGGGATGGATAGAAGCCTTATCACCGCCAGATGTCGCAGCGAGATATCAAGAGCCTTTATCCAATATGATCAACGGCTCAGATCAAACATTATTACGTGTGTTGCATTACCCGCCACTAGCAGGTGATGAAGAGGCTGGTGCCATTCGCGCCGCGGCTCATGAAGATATTAACCTGATTACTATCTTACCAGCGGCNAATGAACCGGGTCTGCAAGTCCAGCTAAAAGATGGACAATGGGCCGATGTTCCGAGTGATTTTGGCTATTTNATCATAAATATTGGGGATATGTTACAAGAAGCATCCGGCGGCTATTTTCCGTCGACGTCTCATCGAGTCATTAACCCTAAGGGAGCTGATATGAGTAAATCTCGGATTTCCTTACCTTTATTCTTACATCCTCGCCCTGACGTCGTCTTATCTGGACGCCATACGGCAAAAAGTTACCTGCATGAACGCTTAACTGAATTAGGTGTTATCTAAATTAAGATTGCGTCAATTAACTAGCAGAGCATTAGTGCTCTGCTGTACTACTGACTAAACTTCCTACTTCTAATACAGGTGCAGCATCTAATTTTTGCGCATCCATCATCGTCGCAATACGTTGCATGGTAGCCACCATTTGCGATTGCTCCCATTCTTCTAAACTGTTGAAGCGATTTAAAAAATGTTCTTGTAAAGGTAAAGGCGCCTTATCTAATAATAATTGTCCTGCATCCGTCAAAAATACACCCACCTTGCGCTTATCTTTCGTGCTGCGCACACGATTCACATGACCGCGTGATTCCATTCGGTCCAAAATACTCGTCACGGTCGCTGGAGACAACGTAATACTTTCCGCAATCTGTTTCACCATAATACCAGGGTGCTTACCAACTTGTTGCAATACAATTAACTGGGGCCCGGTTAATCCAACATCTCGACTCAACTCTTTAGAGCGCATATCGATCGCGCGTATCACTTTGCGCAAGGCAACTAATAATTCTTCATCTTTTTGCATGTCAGGAAATACTCTTATTTTAATAAGTGAAGGAAATGGACGTGCTTTTGATACTGCTCAACAACATCATTAATAATACAATCTTCGGACCAGCTCATAATATCATAGCCCTGCCCGCCTTCGGCTAAATGCACCTCGGCGCGGTAATAACTCTGCTCTTCATCCTGTTGCTCGCCGTTTTCTTCTAACAAATCAGGTTGCAAATGAGTTCGAGCACGCACAGCATAAATAAAATCAGGCTGTTCCACATGACTGACTGTCAATATAACACGATCTGTCTCTGTGGTAATAGCCGTCGCAATGTGGTTATTATTGAGTTCACTCGAGACCTGTTGCAATGCAGGCTCTACTTTCTTATTTAAAAATAATAACACTTTACTTTTAGATGGGAAATTCACAATCGTTGCTAAACGTTGACGCCAATCGCCGGAACTCGTAGTGGGAGACTGCATAGCGACATTCATCGATTGTTGTTTGGTTGATTCAATACGCAATGCTGTAAACATCCCATAAATAGCAACAATTAGTACCACCGTAAACGGTAACGCGCTGACAATCGACATCGTTTGTAACGCAGATAATCCACCATTTAATAATAATATAGTCGCCACCACACCTATGCCTAAGGTCCAGTAAAAGCGCTGCCATAGTGGTGTATTGTTCTCGCCATAACTCGATAGCATATCAACAACCATTGCCCCAGAATCACATGATGTCACAAAAAATATGATGACCATGATTAATCCAATGAAGGAGACAATTTGAGAAAAAGGTAAACTTTCTAAAAAGGCAAATAATGCCAATGATGAATCTGCCGCAACCGTATCGGCTAATTGAGTCACCCCTTGAACATGAATTAAATCAATCGCACTATTGCCAAAAAAGGTCATCCAAGCAAATGTGAAGCCTGATGGTATAAATAACACACCAATCAAAAACTCACGTATCGTTCGACCTCGTGAAATTCGCGCAATAAACATTCCTACAAATGGTGACCAGGCTAGCCACCAAGCCCAATAGAAAATAGTCCAACCACCTAGCCAATCCGTTTTTTGATAAGCAAATAAGTTAAACGTATTATGCACAATATCGGATAAATAAGCGCCGGTATTCTGGACTAATGCTTGAAGTAAAAAGATACTCGGTCCGGCNATTAACACAAACAGTAATAACCCTACTGCCATTAACATATTTAANTGTGATAAACGTTTAATGCCTTTATCCAGCCCACTACAAACAGAAATAAGTGCCAACGCTATGATGAAAACAATAATCATTAACTGAACACTTTGAGCCACCTCAATGTCAAACAAATAATTAAGACCTGAATTGATTTGCATGACACCAAAACCCAGGCTCGTTGTGACCCCAAATATGGTACTTATTACAGCAAATGTATCGATAATATCACCACGCCATGTGTGAATTTTATCACCAATTAAAGGATGGAATGCAGAGCGCAATGTTAATGGTAAATTATGACGAAACGAAAAATAAGCAAGGATCAGCGCAACAACAGCATAAATGGCCCAACCATGTAAGCCCCAATGGAAAAATGTCATTTTCAAAGCTTCACGTGTTGCTTCTACGGAATAAGGATCCGCTGTTGGCGGAGCGACATAATGCATGACCGGCTCTGCTACACCAAAGAACATAAGTCCGATCCCCATTCCAGCTGAAAATAACATCGCCAGCCAGCTTAATTGACTGTAGTCAGCTTCAGCATGATCGGGACCTAACTTAATATGTCCATGTCGTGACACGCATAAATACACAACAGCAACCAGAATTCCTGCTACAGATAGCACATAAAACCATCCTGCAGTATTAATCAACGTTTGCTGCAGCTCACTAAATAACGCTTCCATGTATTCTGGAAATAGTACCGTGATCCCGACTAGTAAAAATATCACTAAACTAGCACTAGCAAATACGCCTCTATTCAGTTTATTAGCATTAAAACTAATTGTTGGAATTTTTATCATTAACTACTTTCTATACATTATATTAATAAACAATCTCTATTTTGACGCTATGACGTTTTTTTAGCAACTAATACTCGTATAATCCTTGAAAACATCTTTTAATGTTTAAAAAACAAACTATTAATTATATAAGACTAATCGCTACTACAAGACAAACTCACCCGTATAATTACAATACAGATAATTCGTACACTATCTAAATTTGCATTTTCTAAACAAATCCGTATCCTAGATATCGAAAATATAACTTCAACTCAAACTATTTGGTACTTAAATGAAACAGAATATAGGCAATCACAGCCTACCAAACCCTTCAAAATTAGCCTTTGCAGTATGTTCGGCATTAGCTTTAACACAACCTATCATTACTTCAACTGCGTTTGCCAATGCAGCCGAACAACAAAAAATAGAAACGATTGAAGTCACCGCAACTAAACGTTCGCAAAATATTCAAAGCACTCCTGTCGCTGTTCAAGCGCTAAACGGTGAAGCTTTAAAAGAACAAAACATCAGTAATTTTGACGATTTCGCTCGTTATGTGCCAAATATCACTTTAGGTGGTCGTGGGCCGGGTCAATCTGATATTTTTATCCGTGGTATGGCGATCCAACCTATCACTGTCATGTTATCTGGTGCTCAAGGTACTATGCCCAACGTTGCTTTATATGTTGATGAGCAACCCGTTACCGCTCCAGGTCGTAACTTAGACTTATACGCAACTGATTTAGAGCGTATTGAAGTATTACCAGGGCCACAAGGCACATTATTTGGTGCCAGTTCACAAGCCGGTACGATCCGTTATATTACAAATAAACCAACTAGTGATTTTGAAGCTGGCTTTAGTAGCCGTTTAGAGTCAACTAAACACGGAGAAATGAGTACTTCTGCAGAAGGTTTCATCAATATTCCATTATCAGATGATTTGGCTTTCCGTGCAGCGATGTACAGTGTAAACCGTGGTGGTTATATTGATAATGTCGCCGGTTCATTTACCACTGACCCAGCAATTAACGCAGCTTCAGCGATTGATTTGGGTCCAGATGCCACTTATGAAAGTGTGTCTAACCAAGCCTTAGTAGAAGACGATTTTAACGATAGCTTTTACCAAGGTGGTCGTTTTGGTCTGAAATATTTTATCAATGATTCATGGTCATTATTATTGCAGCACACCACACAGTCATTAGGCGCAGACGGTGTATTCGATTATGATCCTGAAGTGGGTGATTTACAGGTTGAGCGTTATTTCCCAGACTCATTAGAAGATGATGTTGATTTAACCTCATTAGTTTTAGAAGGTAAAATTGGCGACCTAGATATAGTGTATGCCGGCGCCTTCCTAGATCGTGAAGTAGAACAGTCAATTGACTATACTGGTTATAATAACTCTGGTGGTTATATAGCTTATTATACGTGTACCTACACGAACCCTAACTATGTCGTGAACTACAACATTTCTCCTGAATTCATCACAGAAAATCGTGAATGTAAAGACCCGACCAAAGGTTTCCAGGGCAAACAAGATCATACACGTTTAACGCAAGAACTCCGTTTCTCAACCGATTTATCTGACCGTTTAAGTGTGACAGCGGGTATTTATTATGATGACGTAGAAATTAAAACGTTAGATGACTATATTTACCCTGCGGTAGTTGAATTAGGTTTTGCACAAAATGCACCTATCAGCACAGCGAATAGCATCAATCCAAATACACGTAATCCTGGTGTTGCGTTCTTTAACGACATCACTCGCAGTGAAGAGCAAATCGCAGTATTTGGTGAAGCAACCTATGCGCTAACCGATAAACTATCAGCGACATTAGGTCTGCGCTGGTATGATTTAGAAACAGATTATACGGGTTCTTCTAATTTTGCAGCTGGTATTTTCCAAGGTTCATTAGATACCGATGGCGGGCGTGATTATGACCTTTCGGGTGGTCACTCTACTGAGCCATTAAGCGAAAGTGATGTGATCCCTAAGTTCAGTCTTGCTTACCAAGCAACACGTGAAATTTTATATTACGCCACATATTCAGAAGGTTTCCGTCCAGGTGGTTTTAACCGTGGTGGTGGTGTTGCATCTACCAACCCTGATTTCCCAACCGTAAGTGTTACCTACCAAACTGATGAAGTGACAAACTATGAGTTTGGTTGGAAATCATTGCTACTTGACCAAAGCTTACGTTTCAACGGTAATATGTACTATATCGATTGGACGAATATGCAGACGTCTCGTTTTGATCCTGAAAACGTTTCTATCTTAACCTTTATCGAAAATGCAGCTGATTCTAAAATCATGGGCTTAGAAACTGATTTTGAATATATTGCGACGGATAATTTAACCATTTACGGTGCTTTCTCATTTAATGATACTGAGTTAACGGCAACGAAAGCGCAAGTTATCGAACTTGCCCCAATTGGTTCTACGTTACCAGTGACGCCAAAAGTTCAAGGTAATGTCCGTGTGCGTTATGATTGGGAATACAATGATATGGACATGGATTGGCAGCTTGCCCTTCAACATGCTGCAAAGAGCTACAGCTCAATCGTTGCTGCAGAGCGTGAAGAACAAGACAGCTATCAGATCCTTAACGCTAACATTGGTGTGACTAAAGATGCGTGGCGTGTGAAGTTTTATATCGACAACATCACTGATGAGCGTGCCACATTGTTCATTAATGACCAAGATGATATTAAACGTATTAGTACTAACCGTCCGCGTACGATTGGTATGAGTGTTAATTACACGTATTACTAAGCACACTCTGTGTAGACATGTTTTGCATGTCAATGAACAATATCCCTGCATTTAACGTGCAGGGATTTTTTTTTCCGGTCAATATTTTGTATAATCATATTTTGCATCGCATTGCGGCATTTAGGAACAACGGCCCCCCCCATGACAAATAACACCGTTAACACTCAGTTCAACGATGCTGAGGCACTTGTTAAGGCACAGCAATTTCCTGCCGCTTTACAGATCTTAAATAAGCTTGTTAAAGCAATTCCTGATCATCAAGGCGCATTATACTTAAAGGCAGTCTGTCATCGTTATTTACAAGATCTCTCGCAGGGGATAGATACCTTAAATACACTACAAGCTTATTACCCAGATTATGGCCGTACCTACCAAGAATTAGGGCATTGTTATCGTGCGCAAGCTAAGTTTGCAGAAGCTATCAGTGCCTATCAGCAGGCGGTTCAACTGCATCCTGGTTTGCTCGCCAGTTGGCAACAACTTGCGTTATTGTTTGGTCAAATCAATGAACCTAAATTAGTCCAAGAAGCACAAGATAAGATCCAAGAAATCCAATCACTACCCAAATACCTATTAGCAGCGCAAAGTGCATTTTATGAAGGTCGGTTAGCTAAAGCAGAGACGCTTACTCGTGAGTTTTTACAAAAAAATCCGAGTCACGTACCTGGTATGCGATTATTAGCGAAAATTGCAGTCAAGCTCAACATACTTGATGATGCTCAGATTNTTTTAGAAAATGCTACGGTCATCGCTCCCCACAGTACTGATTTGAAACTTGAGTTGATTCAGGTATTACAACAAAGACAGTTATTTTCTAAGGCTCATGAACTCGCCTTGCAAACTTATCTAGAAAATCCTAAGCATGCATTAAGTGAACTTGCATACGCTAATCAATGTGTCGCAATTGGTAATACTGCTATCGCTATTAACCACTTCGCGAATGTACTTTCAGAATTAACCAGCCATGCGGCAGTTTATGTGCAGCGAGGACATGCTTATAAAACTATTGGCGAACCGGACAAAGCTATTGCTGATTATGTGCAAGCGAGTGAACTCAAACCTGATTTTGGGGATGCATATTGGTCACTTGCGAATCTCAAAACATTTGTGTTTAGTGATGCACAAATCAATACTATGAAAACGATGTTAGCTCGCCCAGGTATCCAACCTGCTGATAAATATCATATTTGCTTTGCATTGGGTAAGGCATTTGAAGATCATCAAGATTATGCTCAAGCGTTTAGCTATTATGAACAAGGTAACACGCTTAAACATCAGCAATTACGTTATAACCCTGATGAAACCACACAACAACTGCAAGCACAAATTCAATATTGTCCACCTCAATTGTTTGCTGATCCCCCTACAGGTTGTGACTCAACTGCGCCTATCTTTATTGTGGGTTTACCGCGAGCAGGGTCCACCTTAATTGAACAAATTCTGGCATCTCATTCGATGATTGAAGGTACAAGCGAGTTACCCAATATTCTCTCTCTCGCTCGTCAGCTAGGAGGACGTTATAAAACCGATAATCTGTACCCAGAGAATTTAGCTAGTATCAAAACTGAACAATTCACCCAGTGGGGTGAAGCTTTTATCAAGGATACGCAAATTCATCGTAGCGAAAACACCCCTATGTTCATTGATAAGATGCCTAATAATTTCCGCCATCTAGGACTTATCAAAAAAATTCTTCCTAATGCAAAAATTATTGATGCACGACGGGAACCTGTAGCTTGCTGTTTTAGTGGGTTTAAACAACTCTTTGCCGAAGGTCAGGAGTTTAGCTATCGTCTTACCGATATACGTCAATACTATGATGACTATGTTGCACTGATGGCGCATTGGGAAAGTTGTTTCGGGGAGAACATTCTCCGGGTACAACATGAAGAACTTGTGGATGATTTGGAAGGCCAAGTACGACGAATCTTAGCATTTTTGAATGTGCCTTTTGAAAATGCTTGCTTGGATTTTCATAAAACAAAACGCAACGTTAAGACCCCAAGTGCAGAACAAGTACGCCAACCCATTAATCCAAATGCTCAGCATCAATGGCAACATTTTGCGCCTTATTTAACTTCATTAACTGAGCATTTCCAGTCAGACTAACTCATGTTCTGATTCATTGTGGCGAGCGAATACTTTTATCGCCCCTGTATTTTTTAATTCATTTAACGTCATGCATCCACTTGGGTCGAGTGAGTGCATTTGGGCCATCCATAACTCCAAGGTGGCCATCGCATCAGATAAAGCATTGTGTGCTGGCGCATTAGCTAATTCGTAACGCTCTCGACACTTACTTAATATGACTCCTCCCTTAGGGATGACGTCCACTTTCTTATATAATTGATAGAGTGCCAGTTGCATCGTATCAATACACACTATTGCTGGTAAGGGCTGTTGAAGTCGCTTACTCAACTCTTTGAGCATCCCCATATCTAATTGGGCATTATGTAACACCCATATATGCGAGGTTGCAAACTGACATATATGCTCATACATATCTCGCACATGTACACCCCGAGCGATATCACTCGGTGTTAGACCATGAATAATAGGTGTTTGGGCTAAATCTCCTTGTGCTCTAATCAACCGATAATAACTACTTTGTATATCAATCCCGGTATGATTGCCTTCTATCCAACCTGCTGACATAAATTTCGCTGTCGATACATCTAAACTGCTGTACTCAAAATCGACAGCAAGCCAATTACAAGCACTTAAAGAGGTATGTTTAAACGTATCGGGTAACCCCTTATGTTCAGTCATTAAGGATGTAATCTTATCTCGTAGATGAGACCAAAACGCCATTATGCAATACCACCGGATAACTTCATTACCACAGCCTGTTGAGCCCGATGGATAGCTTTAAACGAGGCTTTGAGTTGGTGCTGTTCTAACGACGATAGCTCTGACACACTAATAATATTATCAGTGACGTTATTGCGTAACTGATGACGCCAGCGCAAGCGATTTAAGAATAGCCAAATATCTCGTAAATTTGTTGCATCTTCTGTCGAAATAATCCCAATTTGTCCCAAAATATTTAAACGTTCAACAGTATTTGGTACAGTGATACCTGCTGATAACGAATACAAACGTGCTAAGTTATTAATTAATGCTATCGCATTCACTTTAAGGTTAATGCCGTCTTTTTTGCCATTATGTTTGCTACACACAAATTTATTAAACACCGATAATGGCACAGCATCACTATTTGCCGCACGCGCCAGTGCAGCCAAGAAAAAATCATTTTTGAACAAGGGCTTACGGCGTTGTTGTAAATTTTTAAATAACGCTCTGTCCCCTTCTACCGCACGTGCATCCAAAAAGATATTAAACTCTAAAATTGCTTCTGGTGTGGGTTGTGCAATCCACTTTTTAGCTTGTAGGACTGCGGCATCGACACTTAAACGCAGTGCAGGGTTAGATGCCATAATATTACCGTCACATAATTTTATCCCACATTTACCGAGTCCCTTACACACATATTCAGCCATTGATTCAAAATATTGCGCCTGTGATGCATCTGGGGTCGCCGCTAATAACAGAGCATTATCTTGGTCGGAGCCCATAGTTTGATCTTCTCGTGCTTGGGAGCCATATACTACCCAGCAATACCCTAGTGGCGGCTGTCCATGTTGTTCAATATAAAAGGCGATCAGTTGGCGAGTCATAATATCAGTGGCTTGAGAGAGTACCTTACCGGCAATATCAAAATCTCCAGCACGTTTAGCATTCGCAGCAAAGTATTGCGGCATCTGCCATGCCGTGCGTGTTAATTCGTATAGATTTGTCGCTTTAGACAGCTCTCCAATCATAAATAACACATTGCTGCGTTGTTTACGAATGACATCGGAAGAAGTCACCATCCCCACTGGAGTTCGATCATTCGCATGCAGTACCGGTAAATGATGAATGTTCTTTTCACTCATCAACGCAATCGCTGCAAACATATTTTGATTATGCAGGATATAAGCAGGTCGTTGAGTCATAATTTCACTGACCGCTAATTGAATATCCATGCCTAGGGCTACCACTCGATTACGAAGATCTCGGTCTGTCACGATACCAATGAGATGCTCGTCTTCGGTCACAATTAATGAGCTCACCCCATGCTGAGACATCATTTGAGCAGCCTCTTGAATACTTACATGCTGCTCTATTTGGATAGGGGCTTTATCTAGCTGTTCATGCAACGGTTTATACAGCCACATGGAATTTGAACCCTCTACGGCCTGATTCAGCAACACATCATCTTTAGCAGCGGTAAAAAATCGTTTCACCCGACGATTGTCAAGTGCCACATCGAACATCGTTTTAGGAATACAATACACGACCCCTGGACTATCAATTTCGACTTCTATTTGACCTTTACCAGGTTCCATCAATGCGATAAAACCAAAGTAATCTCCTTCACTTAAAAATCGCTCATTGCCGTTCTCGTCAGTAATAGTGAATTGCCCTGTTTGAATCAAAAACAACGAAGTTTGATATTCTTTTAACAACGAGTTTTGGTTATCAGGTGTGAGATAAATGACTTTGGTTTTACC
>JGI26081J50195_1000056_pt1 | contig 43809 bp, 42 predicted proteins | sample SaaInl74LU_5_DNA_FD_50195 | JGI IMG/M metagenome (IMG submission 50195) | reverse complement strand
TGTCGCATGGTGGCCACTTAACCCATGGTTCTGCTGTTAATTTTTCCGGGAAGTTGTATCAACCCCATTTTTACGGAGTGGAAAAGGATACGGGTCGTATTGATATGGATAAGGTGGAGGAAAAGGCACTGGCTATTCGCCCGAAACTGATTATTTGTGGTGCTTCAGCCTATGCGCGCGATTGGGATTTTAAGCGTTTTAGAGAAATTGCAGATAAAGTGGGTGCTTTATTATTGGGTGATATAAGCCACATTGCTGGTTTAGTTGCTAGTGGTTTACACAGCAATCCCTTGCCGTATTGTCATATAGTTACAACTACCACGCACAAAACATTGCGTGGACCGAGAGGTGGGGTAATTATGATGGGTAGAGACTTTGATAATCCCTGGGGGATAAAGACGCCAAAAGGGGAACTGCGTAAAATGAGTGCCTTATTAGATTCTGGGGTTTTTCCAGGAACGCAAGGTGGTCCATTGGAGCATGTGATTGCTGCAAAAGCAGTGGCTTTTGGTGAAGCTCTGGATGATAGCTTTAAAGTTTATTGCGCTCAAGTGATTAAGAACGCTCAAGCCATGGCAAAAGCATTTGTTGAGAAAGGCTACAATTTGGTTTCTGACGGAACAGACAACCACTTGATGTTAATCGATTTAAGAAATAAAAATATTACCGGAAAGTTAGCGGAGCAGACTTTAGGTAAAGCAGATATTACGGTAAACAAAAACATGGTGCCTTTTGATGATCGATCTCCTTTTGTTACTTCGGGTATCCGTATTGGAACGCCAGCCGTAACTACACGAGGAATGAAAGAAGCCGACATGTTACAAATTGTGGAATGGATTGATGCTTTAATTCAAGCCCCTGAAGATGATGCTACAATCGATCGAATTCGCAGTGAGGTTAACGCGTATATGAAGAACTTTCCTTTATATGCTTAAGCGAATCGTTGGCATAGGCTTGTTGAGTTTTTTCGTCTTTATGACGCATGCCCAAATCAATGCCTTTGACAAGGGATTTGATGCTTATCAACGAGGCAAATATGATAATGCCGTTGATTTCTACACGGTTTTTATTGAAGATCATGAAAGCCCAAATGCTTTTTTCAACAGAGGCTTAGCTTATTTTCAATTAAAACAATACCAAGAAGCTATCCAAGATTTTTCGGAGGTGCTTAAGTTAGAGCCTAATGATTTTGAGGCACTTTATAACCGTGCTTTAGCACATTTCGAATCGGGAGATGTCGCGAGTGCCGTCAATGATTATAAGAAAGTTTTGGATGCAGACCCCAACTATGACAAGGCTTTTACTGGCCTAGGGCTGGTTTATTTACAAGAAGAGGAATACGATTCGGCCATCTTGTATTTTAATAAAGCCATCACCTTAAATACGGATAGTCAGGTTAACTACTACAATCGAGGAATCGCACATCATGCCCTTGACGCATATGAGCAAGCGGAATCGGATTATTCTGCAGCTATTCCTTTGGATGAGTCAGCCATTGCACCTTACATTTCGCGGGCGGATTTGTACCATGAAATGGGAAACTATGACTTAAGTATTGTCGATTATACGGAAGCGATATTTTTGTCTGCTGAATCACCAATGTTGTACTACAATAGGGGCATTTCATACTACGATTTCAGGTCCTTTGAAAAAGCCATCGGTGATTTCTTGGAGGTCCTACGACTGGATACTTTACACATTGATGCCAGGTGGTATCTGGCATTGTGCTATAAGACCTTGGGCAATGAAGCGGAAGCTATTAAATACTATGATGAGGTAGAATCTCTAAATCCAGAGTATGCCTATCTTTGGGCTATTGACAAAAACCAATTGCGTTTGAAGCAGTTCATTCGAGAAAATTGGATATTCGCTATTGGCTTTATTGTGTTATTACTTGTTAGTTTATTTTTTGTGCGAAAGCTAGTAAAAAACTCGAATACGACAGAAATAGACTAGCGCTTGACAGAATTAAACGGCAAAACTTTCCCCACAGGAACAGGTCCTGCTCGCATTGGGATTCACAAAGTGAAATCCTTTACCATTTAGTCCATCTGAAAAGTCCAGCGTGGTATTCGCGATGTACAGAAAACTTTTTAAATCAGTAACTAGTTTGATTCCTTTGTCTTCAAACTCCTGATCATCCGGTTTTAACTGAGTGTCAAAATCCATTTTATAGCTCAATCCAGAACAACCGCCTCCTGAAACCGTTACACGTACGAAGGTTGCTGAAGGGTCTGCTTCATTTTGAACAAGCTCTATAATCTTATTTTTCGCTGAATCGGATACAAACAACATGGTGTTTAGCCTTTAGTGTAAAGTTAAACAAATGCTTTGTAAATTTGGTTTCCTAAGATTTAGCCATGAAAAAAATTGAACATATTGGAATAGCGGTAAAGGATTTAGAAGCTTCAAATGAATTGTATACCAAACTGTTTGGTGTTGGCCCGTACAAGGAGGAGGCCGTTGAAAGCGAGTTTGTGAAGACTTCATTTTTTCGTGCTGGGCCGAATAAAATAGAATTATTACAAGCCACAGACGAGCGAAGTGCTATACACGCGTACATCGACAAAAAAGGCGAAGGCATTCACCATATTGCCTTTGCTGTCGAGGATATTGAAGCGGAAACAGCACGCTTAAAAGGTGAAGGATTTCAAGCCTTATTAGAGAAACCGAAGAAAGGTGCGGATAATAAACTGGTGATGTTTTTTCATCCAAAAACAACAGGTGGCGTCCTCATCGAGCTTTGTCAGGATATTCCAAGCTGAGCGTTTGTTTAAGTAAAAAAATGAATAACACTCAGAACGGCAAGCACTAAATTGAATGTCATCATCGTATAATTCAACCATCGCGGCTTCAGGCTTTCGGAGAATCCGCTTAACAAACCGATAAATCCAACTGCAGGAACCATTATGCAGGCCCATTTAACCCAGGACTGGTCTTTGTTCAAGGCAAAAGCGAGAAAGAGGAAGACTACACCAAAGAGTAAAGTCGGCCTATTGTGTTCTTTCATCCCGTATTGGTATACTTGAACTAGATGCAGCATGGTGTTTGCTAAAAATAGAAAGAATAAAAAATCACCCATTTCCATTTGTTCTTATTAAGCACGTTCGGCTAACTCTAGCCATTCCATAGTTTTATCGTCAATCAAAACCTCGATTTCCTTCAATTCTTTGTTCAATTGGTTGAGTTCTTCGAAATCATTAACCACCACTGCCATACGCTCGTGTAATGTTACTTTCTTCGCTTCAAGTTTTTCAATTTCCTTTTCCAAACGATTATACTGCTTCCTTTCCTCATGGCTCAGTTTGTTATCGTCAGATTGCATGTTATTTGGGTCTTTGACTACTTTACTTGCTTTCTCAACACTTTTCTCATAGGCTGTTTCTTCCTGCTTCTCTCTATAAAAAGAGTAACTACCCGGAAAATCGGCTATAGCTCCATTTTCCTCAAACACAAAAACGTGGTCCACCAGCTTGTCCATGAAATATCGGTCGTGTGAAACAATAAGCAGACAGCCGGGAAAATCTAAAAGAAAATCTTCGAGCACATTTAATGTCATTAGATCCAAATCGTTAGTAGGCTCATCGAGGATGAGGAAATTTGGATTTTGAATGAGCACAGTTAAAAGATATAATCTTCGCTTTTCTCCACCGCTTAGTCGATCAACATGCACGTAATGCATATAACTTGGAAACAAGAAGCGCTCAAGTAGCTGGCTAGCAGTGATCTTACTTCCCCCTTTCAAAGGAATGTATTCGCCAAATTCACGAACCACATCTATGACTTTCATTCCTTCCTTAAGTGCCATGCCATCTTGACTGTAAATGCCAAACTTGATAGTTTCGCCAATAACTACTTTACCTTTATCCGGTTCGATTTTTCCCGTCAATACCTTTAAAAAAGTCGACTTACCAGAGCCGTTAACCCCGATAATTCCCACTTTATCAAAACGCTTAAACTTGTATTCAACATCCTTGAATAAGACTTTATCACCAAATGATTTTGATATCTTATGTAATTCTAAAATCTTACTACCCAATCGTTCTGGGTTGATTTGTAGTTCGACCTCATCTTTGTCGATACGCTTATTTGCCTGCTTTTTGAGCTCGTAAAACGATTCAATTCGTGCCTTAGATTTAGTACCTCGTGCCTTTGGCATTCTTCGCATCCATTCAAGCTCAGTGCGCATGAGGTTTTTAGCCTTAGCCACATTGGCAGCTTCATTGATTTCTCGCGCTTCTTTCTTCTCTAAATAATCAGAATAATTTCCACTGTAGTTGTAGAGTTTTCCGTTTTCAATTTCAATGATTCGGGTACAAACTCTCTCGAGAAAATAACGATCATGGGTGATAAGGAATAAGGTTATCTTGCTTTGAATCAACCACTCTTCCAACCACTCTATCATTTCTAAATCGAGATGGTTAGTTGGCTCATCGAGGATAAGAAAGTCTGGTTCATTTACTAGCACCTTCGCTAATGCCACACGTTTTTTTTCACCACCTGAAAGGTGCGCAGCATTTTGGTTAAAATCTTTAATGTCCAATTTGAAAAGCAATTGCTTTACGCGCGTTTCATAGCCCCAAGCTTGTGCCGCATCCATTTGGGCGATTGCTCGGTTCATGGCCTCCTCTTCCTCCGGATGTAACAAAGCTTTTTCGTAACTAATAATGGCTTTACTGGCTAGATTGTCTGCGAATAGTACATTCTCTAGAATGCTCAAATTACTGTCAATTGCAGGTTCTTGAAGCAGGTATTCTACTCGAATATCTCGTGCAAAATGAATGGTTCCGCTATCTTGTTTTTCTATTCCTGCCAATGCGCGTACCAAAGAAGATTTGCCTGTTCCATTAGCTGCTATTAAGGCAACTTTATCCCCTTTGTTGACAAGGAAAGAAATGTTTTCGAAGAGTAGTTTTTCACCGTAGCGCTTGGATACACTATCGACTTGGAGATATTGCATGGATTTATATGAAGTTGTAAGCGGAGTAAAGGTAAGAAGAGATATTAGATGTCAGACGACAGATATTAGATAAAATTCGAAAACCCCAATGCGAAGCACGAAAGCTTTGAAACTTGAACTATTTTCCCATGCAAAATTCAGTCAATCAAAATTCAAGAATGAGCCGTCAGATATCGGAAGTCAGAGAATCTGGAGTACTGAGTGCCTAGTGACAAAAACTTAGTGCCAAGCAATTCATAATTGTCTATTCTTAATTGAATAAGCTGTATTTGACGATACAATATATCGCCCTTACTCCATCTTTCCAGCCTATTTTTTTTCCTTCTTCATAGGTGCGGCCGTAGTAACTGATGCCCACCTCGTAAATGCGAATATTTTTAATCTTGGCAACTTTGGAAGTGACTTCTGGTTCGAAGCCAAAACGTTTTTCTTTGAGCTGGAGGCCTTTAATGATGTCTGTTCTGAACAACTTATAGCATGTTTCCATATCTGTCAGGTTCAGATTGGTGAACATATTGCTTAAGAAAGTTAAAAATTGGTTGCCAATTGAATGCCAGAAGAATAAGATACGGTGTGGTTTTCCGCCCATGAATCGGCTACCAAATACCACATCGGCATGACCTTCCATCATGGGTTGCAAAAGGATGTTGTATTCCTTTGGATCGTATTCCAAGTCGGCATCTTGAATGATAAGGTAATCGCCAGTGGCTGCTTCAATTCCCGTGTGAAGCGCTGCACCTTTACCCTTATTTTGTGCATGGGATAAATAGATGAATTGATCATTTGGATGGGTGGCTATATAATTTTTTATAGTCTGTTCGGTTCCATCCGTAGAACAATCGTTAACTAGAATGATTTCTTTATCCAGTTTGTTTAGAAGCTCAACTTCAAGGACTTTGTTGAGTATTAAATGTATGGTTTGTTCTTCGTTATATGCGGGTATTAATATGGAGAGCTTCTGTCCCATCATTAAACGGTCAAGTCGATTTCGTTACCTAGTAGGTTTTCGAATTTGTAATCGGTTAGCGCCAAATTTTCATCTGATCTAACTTTAATCCATTGTTTATATTCCCACCACCATTGTAATTGCTGGGACGGAAAGCCTTTTTTGATAAACGCTTCAATAAACGGATGCACGATAAGCGTGAATTTCAGTTCATTATTGGCTAAATAATCCACTTGGTTGTTAATTTGATCCATTAACAATAAACTAGATTCAATTTTGCCTGTTCCTCCGCAGGTTGGGCAGTTTTCTTTGGTGCTGATTTCAACTTGCGGCCTTACACGCTGACGAGTTATTTGCATCAGGTTAAACTTAGAAAGAGGCAANACATTCGTGGTAGCCTTGTCNATTTTCAGCAGCTCCTTCATTTTGTCGTAAACTTGCTTGCGGTTTTCTGCTTTCTTCATGTCGATAAAATCGACAACTACAATGCCTCCGATATCTCTTAAGCGCAACTGACGAGCAAGTTCTTCTGCGGCCAGCATGTTCACAGATGTAGCATTACTTTCTTGGTCGCCTTTCAAACCTACTTTGTGTCCACTATTGACATCCACTACATGCAAGGCTTCGGTATGTTCAATGACAAGGTAAGGACCTTTACCAAAATTAACGGTGTTTCCAAAGCTGGATTTGATTTGACGCGTAACGTCGAAGTGGTCAAATATTGGATTTTTACCTTTATAGATGTTGACAATGTCTTTTTGGTCGGGTGCAACGCTTTCTATGTATGCTTCTAATTCACCGGCAAGAACCGCGTCAGATGTATGAATAGCTTTAAACTTATCGCTCATTAAATCGCGTATGAGGACCGAAGATTTGTCTATCTCCGTTAGTACTTTTTGACGATAAGTAGCATTCTTTAAGTTGTTCAACATCAACTCCCATTTCTGGATGAGGTTGGTTAAGTCTTTGTGCAATTCGGCTGCGCCTTTACCCTGAGCAAAGGTTCGGATAATCACGCCAAAATTCTTTGGGGTAAGGCTTTTGAGTAAGCGTTTTAATCTATCGCGCTCTTCGTCCGACTTGATTTTCTTTGAAACACCTACCGTTTGAACGAAAGGAGTTAGAATTAAGTACCTTCCAGCGATTGAGATATCCGTTGTTAATCGTGGTCCTTTGCTGCTGATAGGCTCTTTAAAAACCTGAACAGGAATTAGGGTTTTTGCACTAAGTACTTCATTGATTTTTCCACCCTTGTCTATTGGCGTCTGATATTTGACTTGATTAATGTGGTTAACATTACCAGCCAGAACGCCTTTAAAGAATGTTTGAAAAGTTTTGAANCCAGGTCCTAGGTCGGTGTAATGCAAAAAAGCATCCTTTTCGTAGCCAATGTCCACGAAGGCTGCATTCATGCCAGGCATTACTTTTCGCACCCTTCCCAAAAAAACATCCCCCACTTTAAAAGGGTGGTCGTCTTTGTCTAGATGTAACTCTACAAGTTTTTTGTTTTCGAGAAGTGCTATTTCATTGCCCTTGGCTGTACTTCTTATGATAAGTTCTTTTTCCAAAGACTAAGTTATTTTAACGACTAAAAACCACCCGAATCGAGTGGTTTTAGCGATATAGTTTAAAAGTATGAAAGCAAGAGGCAGGAATCTACTTCTTGTTCTTATGACGATTCTTTCTTAGTCTCTTCTTACGCTTGTGCGTAGCAATCTTATGTCTTTTACGTTTTTTACCACTTGGCATAATTCAAGTTTTTTTATTGTTAACTACAATTTATCTTCAAAGTAATTGCTGCAAGTAGGCATCAATTTCTTTTTTCAAGTCTTCGTTTTCCACTAAATCCTTACAAAAGTTAAGTGCTTCAATGGCTTTGTCCGTGTTTCCCAAATTACTGTATGCTTCAGCCGAAAGGAATAAAGCTTCGGTGTTTTGGGGCTGCAAAGATAGTACTTTTTCTAATCTAATAATAGCTTTATCGTATTGGCCTGAAATAATGCCAAATTTCCCAAGAGCCAAATTGCCATTGATATGGAAGCTATCCTTTTCGATAACCCCTAAAAGTAAACTAATTCCCTGCATCGGTTGTGGGCTGCGGTCTACTATAGCGCTTCCTAATTTGACTTGTAGGTCGAGGTTGTTACTGTCCAAATCGATGGCTTTCTGGTATGAACTTAGGGCTTCTTGGTAGAGAACTTCGTTAAAATCGTTATCGTATGCTTCGTTGCTACTCACGCTTAGTTGTCGATCTCCTGCTAATTCCCAGTTAGCTCGACTAGGGGATAGCTCGGCTTTTAGGCTATGCATATAAGCAGCAAAATTATACTGCTGAACATCCTCGTAGAAGCGAATAAGTTCATCAACTGCGGCAGTGTCCTGATCCTCTACACGCTGATATAGCGCAGAAGCCAATTCTCGTTTTGATTGATCCAGGCTATTCAAAAAGGATTGAATATACTCGTTACCGGCTTGAACTATTGCCGTTGTATTTTCGGCAACTTTTGTTGTTTTGGCTTGTTTTATGTCGGTGAATAGGTAAATACCTATGAGAGCGATCGCGGCAATTGCGACAGCGGCAAGAGGGCCTTTCTGCATATTTTAATTAGATTAAACTTTATTTCCTTTTTTAACCGACTCTACAAAAACCTTTGCAGGTTTAAAGGCGGGGATGTTGTGCGCAGGAATAACGATAGCTGTATTTTTCTTGATATTTCTACCTATTTTTTCTGCACGTGTTTTGATAATAAAACTACCAAATCCGCGCAAATATACGTTTTCTCCTTCTCGCAAAGAATCTTTAATTTCTTTAAGCATGCTTTCGATAATTACCAGTGTGTCTACCTTCGGTACGCCAGTTTTATCAGATATTTTGTTAACTAAATCAGCTTTTCTCATGAGGTTTAATTTTAGTGTTAGTCTTTAGTTTAGATGAAAATAACAAAAAAAATATAAAGACAGCTGTAAAAGGCGCTAAATTAGCACTTTGATGTAAAATGACATTAACAAAATCACGGTTTCAAAACATCTTGTTCGATTGGAATGATCGGGAAAATCATCGGCAGATGCCATGGAAGGGAGAAAAAGATCCTTATCGAATCTGGTTGTCGGAAATCATTCTTCAACAGACTCGGGTAAAACAGGGTTTAGGATATTACGAGCGATTTATTGTTGCTTATCCAAGCGTACATGATCTCGCCCAGGCAAGCGAAGATGATGTCCTCAAATTATGGCAAGGATTAGGTTATTATTCCCGAGCCAGAAATTTACATTTTACGGCAAAGGATATTGTACAAAATTATGAAGGAAAATTTCCGCAATCATACGCAAAGCTTTTGAAACTTAAGGGTGTCGGAAAGTATACAGCCGCCGCAATAGCATCCTTTGCTTTTGATGAGGCGGTTGCCGCAGTTGATGGAAATGTGATTCGCGTTTTATCTAGGATTTATCAAATTCAAGAACCCTTTGACACAGCTGATGGTCGCAAGCAATTCGACGTTTTGGCGAATGAGTTAACGCCGAAAAATTGGCCTGGTATATTCAATCAGGCGATGATGGATTTCGGTGCAACAGTTTGTACGCCGAAAAAGCCTTTATGCGAGCTTTGTCCTTTTCAAAAGGATTGCGAGGCTTTTAAAAATAATGCAACCAATGACTTGCCTGTTCGTAAAAATAGGGTGCAATCAAAATCGCGCTTTTTCTTTGCCTTTCACATTGAAAGGAATGGATTAATAGCGATTGAGCAACGCAAAGGGAAAGATATCTGGCAAGGACTTTATCAATTGCCCTGGCAGGAGGTGAAGGGTTTTGATGGAAACATGGAAAAGCAAATTGATGAAGTGGCACATGGGTACTTTCAATCAGAAAACCTAAACTTTTATTCCTTTACAGAGGTTTTTAAGCAGCAGTTGAGTCACCAGAAAATTCATATTGTTTTTGTTGAAATCGATGCGAAAAACATAACAGACACCCAGCTAAACTATATTGCTACTCGAAATTTATCTACCTTTGCGTTTCCAAAAATTTTTATTTTGTATTTACAGGGTAAAAAGCTAATTTTAGAATAAGATATTTTTAAATTATGATAAACAAAGTTACCCTTGTTGGTAGACTAGGAAAGGACCCCGAGATTAGACACTTCGACAACAATTCTTCAGTGTGCAATTTTACAGTAGCGACGAGTGAGTCATACACTGATAGGGAAGGCAAGCGGATTGAACAAACGGAATGGCACAACCTGGCTATATGGCGAAAAGGACTCGTGGATGTAGCAGAAAAGTATTTGAAGAAAGGTCACTTAGTTTATGTAGAAGGAAAGCTTCGCACGAGAAGCTGGGATGACCAAAGTGGAAATAAACGATATACAACCGAGGTGGTAGTTGATTCATTTAAAATGTTGGAGAAAAGAGAACCTACTGATAGAGATGATTTATCAACCTATGAGTCGAATCAATCCCCGCCATCGAACTCGGCATCTAATGCAGGTACGTCAGCAAATACTTCACCCAGTGATGACATAGCGGATGATTTACCATTTTAATTTTTCTAACGAAAACCTTGTTTGTGGAAAGTGATATCCCTCCCTCGGAACCAATCAATTTTTTCATTTGGCTGGGCGTTCTACTTGTTGAATCTGCCAGTTTCTACATTTTACCAATTTTTCTAATCTTGTTGTTGCTTTTAGTGGCCTCTGCACTTATTTCAGGATCTGAAGTAGCCTTCTTTTCGCTTTCCCCTGGCCAGTTGGATGAATTGAGAGACAGCGAAGATAAGAGTGAGCTGCGCGTTAAAAAATTGCTTGAAAGACCAAGATTGCTTTTGGCAACGATACTTATTTCAAACAACTTTGTCAACGTATCCATTATCATCCTATTCAATTTTTTAATGGTTCAATTGTTGCCTGATTTTAGCGAAGAGATTATTGCATTGGTGAACGCAGCATTATTAACCCCGATATTAGTTTTTTTCGGCGAGGTTTCGCCGAAAGTATTTGCTACGCAAAACAATTTATTTTTGGCTAAAACCACGGCGAGGTTTTTCACCGTTCTTCGCGGTTTAACCTACCCTTTGGGATGGTTGTTGGTAAAATCAGGCTTGCTTATGGAAAAGCGTTTTGAGCGATTTAATCACGAGATAGATTTGGAAGAAATTGAAAAAGCGATTGATTTAAGTACAAGCGATGGTACTTCCCAGGAGGATGTTGAAATGTTGAAAGGCATTGTGCACTTTGGGAATACCACAGTGAAGCAAATAATGGTACCACGCATCGATATCGTAGCAGTTAAGTTGAGCTATAGTTTTAAAGAAATTTTGGATTTGGTTCGCGATTCAGGCTATTCAAGAATGCCGGTTTATGAGGAGAATATCGATAAAATTGAAGGAGTCTTGTACCTCAAAGATTTGATTGAACATGTCGACAAGGGCGAAGATTTTGCTTGGCAAACATTGGTTCGTGAGCCATTCTTTGTTCCTGAAGCGAAGAAAATAGATGACCTACTTCGTGAAATTCAAGAAAACAGAAAGCATCAAGCTATAGTGGTAGATGAATATGGTGGAACGAAAGGCTTGGTTACGTTGGAAGATATTTTGGAGGAAGTTTTGGGTGAGATTCGTGATGAGTTCGATGAAGATTTTGAACAGGCCTTCAAGAAGATTAATAAGAATAGTTTTGTTTTTGATTCAAAGATAACACTGCTAGATATGTGTGATGTCCTGGAGATAGAAGAAGAAGAGTTTGAAGAGTTTACAACTGAAATAGGCACCTTGGCGGGTTTAGTTTTAGAATTGTCTGGCGAACTACCCAAAAAAGGAGCTGAGTTTACATACAAAAACTACGCATTCACAGTTCTTAGTATGGAAAAGAATAGAGTGGGTAGAGTTAAATTAATTGTTCGAAATGGCTAGAAATAGTTTGCTTGTTTTCTTGCTAGTTGTCCTTGTCGGATGTTCAGGAACACAGAACTATGTGCCTAAGCCGGTAGCTTATCCTAGAATCAGTTTGCCGGAATTTACCAATTACAGCCGCTTCGAAACTACTTGTCCCTACACTTTCGAGTATCCTAACTATACCTGGATTAAGCAGGACACATTTTTCTTTGATGAAGTGATGTTATCCGATTGCTGGGTGGATATGATTTATCCAGACTTGAATGCAAAAGTTCATTTTTCGTATAAAGAGATAGGTAGAGATATTAGTTTGGAAAAGGTGATGGAAGATTCTTATGAACTAGCATACACACACACTAAGAAAGCTGATTTTATCGATGAGTATGAAATCAATAATCCGAATGGAGTTCAAGGTTTGATGAGCAATATAGGTGGTGATGCAGCAAACAACCTACAGTTTTATTTAACAGACTATGAGAAGCATTACCTGCGCGGTGCCGTTTATTTCGCCAGCCATCCCAATCAGGATAGTATAAAGCCTGCCTTGGATTTTGTCAAAAAGGATGTGATGCATCTGTTTGAAACCTTCAACTGGAAATAAGTTTTTAACGAAATTCAAAAACACGATGATAGCATTAATTACTGGAGCGACTGCAGGCATAGGCATGGCTTGTGCGAAGAAATTTGCCGCTAAAAATTATAATTTAATTCTTACAGGACGAAGGAAAGAACGTTTGGAAGAACTAAAAAAGGAACTCGAGAATAATTACGCTATCGGTGTAGTTACACTGAGTTTTGATATCCAAAATAAAGAAGAGGTTCAGGCGGCTTTTGATAGTTTGGACAATGCCTGGAATCGAATTGATGTCTTGGTAAATAATGCGGGATTAGCTCTTGGAAAAGAAGGGTTTCAAGATGCGAATTTGGAAGATTTTGAAGTGATGTTAGACACCAATGTGAAAGGCTTACTTTACGTGGCAAAATGGGTGGTAAATGGCATGAAAGAAAGAAAGGCAGGCCATGTCATTAACTTGAGTAGTACAGCGGCTAAGGAAGTTTATCCTGGTGGTCATGTGTATTGCGCAAGCAAGCATGCAGTCGATGCCATCACAAAAGGGATGCGCATCGATTTATTACCTTTTAATATTAAAGTTAGCAGTGTTTCCCCGGGAATGGTAGATACCGAGTTTTCGAAAGTTCGTTTTGGTGGCGATCAAGCGAAAGCGGATGCGGTATATCAAGGTTTTACACCATTGTATGCGGAAGATGTAGCGGATGCAATCTATTACCTGGCGAGTTTGCCAAAACATGTAAATGTGAATGATTTGGTCATGACCTGCACTGCCCAAGCAAATTCTTATATTACTTTCAAGGAGTAATTGCTTATTGGACAAATAACTAAACCTTTGTCAGCCAAAAGTTATTCATACCTATACCCATTTTAATTTGTAGGAAATTTTCTTGAATAAGTTCAAGCATAGCTAAAAAGGTAAAAACGGCATGCACGCGGTTATCTAGCTGAATAAATATATCCTCAAAAGCTACTTTGTCTTTTTTCTGTACCGATGTAAGAAGGTAAGATTTCTGGTCTTTAATGGTAAAGTGATACTTTACTACCGTATGCACAGGGCGGTTTTCCCTTTCTTCCATTTTTGCCATTACTCGTTTAAAGGCTTTCATTAGCTGGTATAGTTCGAGATTTTCTAACTCGGCTTCAGTGGAATATAACTCTGCAATTTTGCGAACTTCTGTCTGCGTATTTCCTCGCTTGTTTTTTAATAAGCGATCGGCTTCTAATTCACGAAGGGCATCAGTTACTTCTTTAAATTTTTTATACTCGATTAAGCGCTGAACAAGCTCTTCTCTTGGGTCAATTTCATTACCTTCTTCATCTAATTCTTTACGCGGGAGCAAGGTCTTTGCTTTTATCCGCATGAGGGTAGCAGCTACCAATATAAATTCACTGGCGACTTCAATATTTAGTTCATCTAGCTGATGCGTGTACCTTAAAAACTCATCTGTTATTTGCGCTATAGGAATATCATAGATATCTAATTCATCTCTTTCAATGAAGAAGAGCAATAAGTCAAATGGGCCTTCAAATTGAGGTAACTTGATTTTGTATATGTCGTCTTGCATCGACGATTTATTGCTTTGTGCTGAAGACATCTCTTGCAAAATTACGCATAATTTCGAATCAACTTAATCTTTAATGGCTTGAAATCAAGTGTATAAGACCATCAGGGTATTCCGTATCATTCATCAATAATCCGCTTATTTAGTCGTTCAACTTGGGTGAAATTGCTATTTTCGCTGCTTATTTCATTAGAATATGATAGCATACCTTAAAGGGAAATTAGCACATAAAACGCCAACATTTGTATTTGTAGAAACGCAAGGCATTGGATATCAGGTTTTTGTGAGCTTACAGACATTTGAAAAAATCAAGGATGCTAAAGAGTGTGTGCTGTTTACTCGGATGGTTGTTAAAAATGAAAACCAAAATGTGTCGGCTTTTGTTCTTTACGGTTTTTACGAGGAAACAGAAAGGGATTTATTCGATAAGCTTTTGTCGGTTTCTGGTGTAGGTTCGGCAACGGCCATAATGATGCTATCGACCTATAAAACCTCCGAGATTGTTCAGGCGATTTTAAACAAGGATGTTGGGTTAATCAAAAGCGTGAAAGGTATCGGTCCAAAATCAGCGGAGCGAATAATCTTAGAGTTAAAAGATAAATTGGACAAACTGCCACAATTTGAGGAACAAATTGGCGTTATGGACAATACCCTTCGCGATGAAGCACTTACTGCTTTGGTTTCCTTGGGCTTTAATAAAAATACATGTGTGAAAGTAATAAACAAGGTTTTGTCATCCGATTCATCTATTTCAACCGTAGAACAATTGATTAAGCAAAGTTTAAAACAACTTTGATTTTTTGTGAGAGTGCTTAACCCAAAATATTTATCCCTAATTTTTATTCTTTTGGTTTCTGTGATAAAGGCACAGGATTCAACGAGTATAGATTTGCCGTATCCATTATACGATCGTGAAGGCGATTTTTTAACTGATCCGAGTAATAATCCTTTTGATTTTGACGATCCAGATGTTATTGAGCAGCATATTGAGTATGACGCGGAAACTGATCGTTATATCATTACGGAAACCTTAAACGGGGTAAATATCAAGCCACCCACGTATATGACTTTTGATGAGTATTTGGAGTTTACCTTGCGCGAGGAAAATGAAAAATACTGGAAATCACGCTCGAGTACGGAGCAGCAGCTGAAAGACAAGAATGTAAAATTGCCTTTCGACCCTGAGTTTAACCCGAAAAAAGCAGGTGGAATCTTTAGAGGTCTAACTATTGATATTCGTCCACAGGGAAATGTGGAGGTTACCCTTGGAGGTAATGTACAGAAATACGACAATCCGAATTTGCCTCAACGCGCCCGAACACAAGGTGGATTTGATTTCGACATGAATATCAATATGAACGTGACGGGTAAGATTGGCGACGCTTTAGCACTTACCCTTAAATACAACAATCAAACAGGTTTCTCTTTTGACAACCAGTTCAAGTTACAATATGCTGGCGATGAAGATGACATCATCCAATTGGTTGAAGCGGGTAACGTTAGCTTTCCGCTCCAAACGCAGTTAATTACCGGGGCGCAAAGTCTGCGAGGTATTAAAACGCAAATGCGTTTTGGTAAGTTGACTATGACCAATGTAGTGGCTGAGCAACAATCACAAAAGCAGTCGGTGATTTTGGAGGATGGTGCCCAAACACAAACTTTCGAAATTAAAGCCGATCAGTACGAGGCAGATAAGCACTTCTTTCTTACACAGTTTTTTAAGGAAAGCTACGATCAATCCTTGGCTAATCTTCCGAATATTGTTTCTCTTTATAATATTGAAGAAATNGAGGTTTGGGTTACAAACCGAACGGGGCAAACGAATAACGTNCGAGATGTTGTTGCCTTTTTGGATCTTGGAGAAAAAGATCCCTTTAATCCAGGTGTNAATCCTTTGGCTGGAGAGAATTTTCCAGATAATCGGGTAAATGATTTATATACTCGATTGACNCAAGATCCTAATTTGCGATTAAGTAACAATGTGGTGGGCGCGCTGAATGGCCCGAATTTTAATTTTGAAGCTATTCAAGATTATGAGAAAACATTTGCTCGATTACTCTCTCCATCGGAGTATATATTGAACAGGGAATTGGGGTATATTTCTCTTCAGACTGCCTTGCAACCCAACCAGGTCTTGGGGGTAGCATTTAAATACACCTACAATGGCCAGGTGTATCAAGTGGGAGAACTTTCAAGAAATGTTCCGCCAGATTCTTCTTCTGTTACAAAAACGCTCTTTGTTAAAATGCTTAGAAGCTCCGCGATTCGTCCGGATTTACCTACCTGGGATTTGATGATGAAAAACATCTATTCTTTAGGTGCTTATCAGATTAGTCCGAATGATTTTCGCTTAGATATCTTTTACCTGGATCCGGGAGGGGGGCAAAAAAGATTCATTCCTAAAGGAAATTTGAGCGAAGAGCAGTTGATTCGTGTACTTAATTTAGATCGATTAAATAACCAAGGTGATCCGCAGCCCGATGGCTTGTTCGACTTCGTTCCCAATCTTACTATTGTTCCGCAGAATGGTCGACTCATCTTTCCTGTTGTCGAACCTTTTGGTGATCACCTAGAGCAAAAATTAATCGATGCGGGAAATCCTGAATTGGTGGATAATTATGTCTTCTCGGAACTATATGATTCTACCCTTTTTCTTGCCCAACAGTTTCCTGAAAAAAACAGGTTTGTAATCAAAGGCCGCTATCAGGGTAGTGGGGGAAATAGAATTCAATTGGGTGCTTTTCAATTGCCTGAAGGTTCTGTAACCGTCTCTTTGGGCGGAATAATGCTAACCGAAGGGCAGGATTACAATGTGGATTACAATCTTGGGGTGGTTACTATTATTAATGAAAGCTTGCTTTCTTCAGGTCAACAAATAAAGGTGGATTATGAAAATAATGCCTTGTTTGGCTTCCAGCAGCGCTCGCTTATGGCCTCTCGACTCGATTACCGAATAAATGAAAATGTATTTATCGGTGGTACGATTATGAAAATGAAAGAACGTCCATTCTCTCAAAAGGTGAATTTGGGTAACGACCCAATCAACAACACCATCATGGGATTGGATTTTAGAATGAACACTGACTTACCTTTCCTTACTAAAGTTTTAGATAAGCTACCGATCTACAGTACAAATGAAATGTCGAATATCTCATTCCAGGGTGAGGTTGCTCATATCCGTCCGGGCCACAACCGATTTGTAGAGCAAGGTAATGAACCTGTGGTTTACATCGATGATTTTGAAGGTTCGAGTAGTGCCTATGACTTAAAGGGTAGTCCACAGACCTGGCGATTGTCATCTACACCGGAAGATTCACGAGATCGGGCAGGCAATATTATGTTTCCAGAAGCCGATTTAAGCAATCAATTGGAATACGGATATAACCGTGCTAGGCTTTCTTGGTACAACGTAGATCCCTCCTTCTTCCAACGAGGTAGCGGACCCGAAGAGGTTTTTGATAATAAACAAGTGCTAAGTAACCATTATGTGCGTCCTATTTTCCAGCAAGAACTTTTCCCAAATAAAGATGTAGCCATTCAACAGCAAATCTTCACTTTGGATTTGGCATACTATCCTGAGCAACGAGGGCCTTACAATTATGAGTTTGAAAACAGTGGCTCGGCGTTCAGTAGAGGGGTAAGAACAGATGGTCGCTTGATTGCTCCTGAAACACGCTGGGGTGGTATGATGCGTGGTATTGACAATAACAATTTCGAAATTGCCAATATCGAATACCTTGAGTTTTGGATGATGGATCCATTCATCTACAACGATAATAGTTCTGGCGGTCAGTTATTTATCAACTTGGGAAACATCAGCGAGGATATCTTGAAAGATTCTAGAATGCAATATGAGCACGGACTCAGTGATGATCCTTCATTGATTGACAGTACGGCATGGGGTATCATTCCTAAGGCTCAACCCATCATCAATACTTTTGATAACGACCAAAATTTAAGAGCAATACAAGATGTGGGTTTCGATGGTTTGGATGATGCAGGAGAAAGCCTGCAGTTTGCAGATTTCCTGAATAATATTCAGGTGGACCCTGCTGCCAAAGCCATTCTTGAATCTGACCCGTCAACAGACAATTTCTCTCACTATTTTGATCCGCAATACGATGGTCTATCGGATATTATCAGCCGATACCGTCAGTTTAATCATCCCAATGGAAACTCACCTATCCTAGATGGAAATACTTTCCTCGCGGGTTCAAATACGCCGGATCAGGAGGATTTGAATCGAGATAATTCCTTGAATGAAAATGAACAATACTTCCAGTATATCGTGGATTTGTTTCCAGGAATGAATGTCGATAATCACCCTTTTATTGTTTCTTCGAATACGGTTCCTGCTGACAACTATTTTGATGAACAGCAACCCGAATTTAACTGGTATCAGTTTAGAATCCCGATTTACGACTACGATGCTAAAATTGGAAATATTCAGGATTTTAGATCCATTCAATATATGCGTATGTTCCTTACAGGGTGGCAGGACAGTGTGAATATTCGATTTGGAACATTAGAGTTGATTCGAAATCAGTGGAGAACCTACCAATATGAGTTAACGGATGCAACCGATAATTTACCCATAGATGAAGACGCTACTTTCTTTAATGTTACACAAGTGAATATTGAGGAAAACAGTGGAAAGGAACCTGTAAACTATATCCTGCCTCCAGGTATTTTGCGAGAGCAGGGTGTAGCAAACAATGCCAATCAGTTGGTAGCTCAAAATGAGCAGTCCATAGCTTTAAATGTTTGTGGCTTGAAGGATGGTGATTCCCGCGCTGTTTTCAAAAATGTCAACTTAGATTTCAGAAACTATGATAAACTCGTTATGGATGTCCATGCGAATAGATTCCCCGGGGAAACCATACCACAAGATGGAGCGCTCACCGCATTTATTCGCTTAGGTATTGATTTTAGGGATAACTACTACCAGGTTGAAACGCCACTGGTATTTACACCGGATGGAGTCTATGGTGATAATGATGGCGACAGGGCACTTGTATGGCCAGATGCCAACCGTTTTGAAGTTTCCTTACAAGACTTGATTGAAGCCAAAAAAGAACGTAATGCACAAGGCTGGCCCCTTACCGTGCCATTCACTGCTACTACGTCAAGCGGTAAGTTAGTTACCATAAAAGGTGTTCCTGATTTAGGTGCAATACAAATTACCATGCTCGGCGTTCGAAATCCAGCGCAGAATGATCCGAATAATCCGTTAATCGATGATAATGGCAGCGCTCAATGTGCTGAGCTTTGGTTTAATGAATTTCGATTGTCTGGATTTGATGAACGGCCCGCCTCTGCTGCCTTGGCCAGCATGTCTATTAAACTTGCCGATTTGGGCAACGTCAATTTGAGTACAAACATGCATGGTATTGGATTTGGTCAGGTGGATATGCAGGTCGATGAGCGTTTCCAAGATACCTATTATCAATATGACTTCAGCACCAATCTTCAACTTGGTAAGTTCTTGCCAGCTAAGGCAAATATTATGTTGCCTTTCTATGGTGGTATCTCCCAAACATTNAGTACGCCTGAATACGATCCATATCANTTAGATATCACATCGAAGGATCAGATAAAAGCCATTGAGACTTTCTCTCAAGATTCGGCAAATACCTATAAGCGGTCCATTCAAACTATCGTAACGCGTAAAGGATTTAATTTTACCAATGTNCGTAAGTTGCCTGGCGAAAATCAAAAACGACTTTTCTTCTTTAGNCCAGAAAATATTGGATTGAGTTATTCCTATAATGTAATTGAACGAAGTGATCCCTTNGTGGAAAGTGATCTCGAACGCACGCATATGGCTCGTTTAGATTATGCACACAGCTTGCAACCCAAGTATTTGTATCCATTCAAAAAGGTATTGAAAGGGAAGAGTAAGTACAACATGATTTTGAAGGAAATTAATTTTAACTTTCTCCCTTCTACTATCGCCTTTAATACACAAATGAATCGACAATATGGCGAGCTTAATTTGCGTGCTTTAAATGGGGATGATTTTATATTACCTACTACGTTTAATAAGTTTTTTACCTGGGATAGAAATTACAACTTCAGGTACAACCCGTTTAAATCCTTAAGTATAGATTACTCCGCGAATAATGCTGCCCGTATTGATGAACCTTTTGGGCGAATAGATACTGATGAAGAAAAGCAAGAAATTTGGAGTAATATCTCGCAAGGAGGAAGAACAACCTTGTTTAACCAAAGCTTGAATGTAAACTACACGCTACCGCTAAATAAATTGCCTTTACTGGATTTTACGAATACAACTGTTCGCTACGGTTCGGGCTACAATTGGATTGCTGCTCCACTTAGAGCAGATGCTGAGGGCAACTACATTCAAAACCCTTTGGGTAATACAATGGGTAACAACCAGCAGATTCGATTGAATACGGATTGGAACATGGATAAACTCTATAGTAAGGTGCCTTATCTGAAGAAGTTTACAGGCAATAATCCTACCGCTGGAAATAAAGAGGCGACACAAAAGAAACGCGAATCCATAAGTAAAGCGCGGGAGAAGATAGTTAGTGACATAGAAACTTTAAAGGAGAAAAAAGCGAAGGAAAAGGAAAAAAAGGCGGAGATAGATGAAAATGAGGACCTTTCCGATGAAGAAAAGACAGCGGCGAAGAAAGAGTCTAAGGTGAAGATTAAAGCCTTCAAGAAGCAAATTAAAAAACGCAAGAAAGATAAACGTTCGAAACAAGCACCAGCTAAATTTATAGAAAACTTGGGTATGCAACCCTTAGTTGCGCTTAAACGAGTTTCTGTTGCTTACACGGAGAATCGATCAACAACGTTGCCGGGATATATGCCAGATACAGATTTCTTTGGGACAGATCGCCAAAGTCAAAGTTCTCCGGGCTATGGATTTGTGTTTGGCGGTCAGCCGGGTTTCCAGTGGTTTAAAAATTATGATGCCTCCGAACGAGATGCATGGCTGGACAAGATGGCCGCAGATGGATATATTTCTAACGATTCATTACAAAATCAGAAATTTACGCAGGTATATTCTCAAAACTTGGATATTCGGGCTACGCTCGAACCGTTTAGGGACTTGCAGATTGATTTGAATTTGACTAAGACAAATACCGTGAATCATTCGCAGTTCTTTAAGCGTTTGGGCGAGAATGAGCCATTCGAGCATATTTTACCCCAGGATTTTGGCACATATTCGGTTTCGGCGATTACTTGGAAGACGATGTTTAAGAAATATGACGATAACTGGTTAAATGAAACCTATTCTGCCTTTACCACAAATCGCCAGATAATATCTCAACGTTTGGCAGATGAAAATCCAAACAGTACGGGTGTATATGAAAATCCGAGCGATTCCATTAATCAGTATCCGGGATTTGCCGAAGGATATGGACCAACGTCACAGGATGTGTTGATTCCAGCGTTTTTAGCTGCCTACCAAGGGAAGGATGCTCGACGAGTTAATCTCAATCCATTCAAAACGGCTCCTAAGCCGAATTGGCAGTTGTCGTATAACGGAATTACGCGATTTAAATGGGCCCAAAAAATATTTTCAAATTTCAGTATTCGTCATGGGTATAACTCAACGATTCAAGTGGGAAGTTTCCAAACGAATTATGATTATACAGGTAATGGTGAGTTAAGTGAACCATCGACTATTGATAGCTTGAATGGCAATTTTTATACCTTGTATAACGTGCCTAATATTGTGATAAATGAACAGCTCAACCCTTTAATCGGTTTTGATATGACCTTCAAGAATGGTGTACAGGCAAGAATTGATTACAAAAAATCAAGAACAGTAACCATGAACTTCACTGATTTCCAAATGCTGGAAAACAATTCTTCCACAATTACCGCTGGTGTGGGATATCGAGTGAAAGGATTGAAGTTGCCATTTAAGGCGAAGGGTAAGAAGGTTATTTTACACAACGACCTGAATATGCGATTTGATTTCTCGTATCGAGATAATGTTATTGTCAATCATCAACTCGATCAAGGCGTATCTCGCCCAACGAGCGGATCCACCGTGATTACTGTTTCACCATCTATTGATTATGTGATTAATAAGCAATTGAATATCCGAATCTTTGTAGATCGAAACAAAACAATACCAAAAACAACGGCATCATTCCCGACCACTACGACACGAGCGGGTATTACGCTTCGTTTTAGTCTAGCGAATTTTTAAAAGAGTTGAACTAGGTAGGGGATAAATATAATACCTCCTAAAATGACCGCTAGTATCGCACAAATTAATACCGCAGCAGCAGCACAATCCTTAGCAGTTTTGGCCAAGGGATGAATCTCTTGTGTTGTGAGATCAGTTAGAGACTCTAGTGCTGTGTTAAACAACTCTGCACTTATAACGAGACCGATGGCTATAGCGATAATTGCCCATTCGGTTGAGGTGATGTGAAAATAGAAACCAGCACCAACAACTAGCAAACCAATAAACGCGTGAAAGCGCATATTGACCTGGGTGCGAAATGCATAAGCGATGCCATTTAAGGCATACACAAATCCTTTGAAAAACTTTTTCATAGGAATGATTTATTCAGACTTTTCTTTATTTGGTTTAGCATGGAGCTTTTTGTCCTCTACGTTTTCATTTAAAAACTTATTGAGTTTATCTAAGTCCATAGTCGACTGTATTTCACCAAAAGTATTGATTTTAAAATCCAATCCTTCGAGATCCTTATGGACCTCAGGTTTTCCTTTTATCGGTTTCTTTTTCGGCATGATTTAATCTTGAAGTTCCTTAGCTAAATTTAGCCCTTTTTCTAGTCGTTCCAAACAAGTAGCTTTTCCGAGTACTTCCATTACGCTGAAAATAGGCGGTCCTTGCATGGTGCCAGTCATACTGATTCGAAGAATAGGGAGCACTTGGCCAAAGCCTAAACTATGGGTTTCCATAAAAGCCTTAACGGTTTGCTCAATTTTATTTGCTTGAAATGGCTCCAAGTTGTTAAAGTCTGCGATTAAACTTCGGAAAGCTTCACTATGCTCATTTTTCCATTTCTTTTTTAGGTTTTTTTCATCAAACTCACGGATGTCTTCAAAGAAGTAATACGCTAGATCGGGAATCTCGTGAAGGAAAGTTGCTCTTTCTTTGGTAAGCGAACAAATTGCTTCAAGTTTTTCATTTGTGGCTTGGTATCCGGCACCAGAAAACAACTCGTGAGTTAGTTCTACTAGTTTTGCATCGCTCTTGTTTTTGATGTATTGCTGATTAAACCATTTCGTTTTTTCAAAATCAAAGCGAGCACCGGACTTACCTACTCGTTCAATGGAGAAGGCCTCCACCAATTCATTCAAACTAAAAATCTCTTGTTCAGTTCCCGGGTTCCATCCCAAAAACGCAAGCATATTGATAAACGCCTCAGGCAAGAAGCCTCTTTCTTTATATCCCACACTTTCTTCGCCTGTGTTCGGGTCTGTCCAGTTAAGCGGGAATACAGGAAAACCTAATCGGTCGCCATCACGTTTACTCAATTTTCCTTTACCATCCGGCTTTAGAATTAAGGGCAGGTGGGCAAATTGAGGCATATCCCAGCCAAAACTTTTGTACAAAAGAACGTGCAAAGGAGTGGAAGGCAACCATTCTTCGCCGCGAATTACATGCGTGATTTTCATCAGGTGGTCATCAACTACATTGGCTAGGTGATAGGTTGGCATTCCATCAGACTTAAGCAAGACTTTATCGTCCAATTGATTGGTTTGAAAACTAACGATACCTCGAATATCATCTTCAAACTTCACTTCTTCATTTCTTGGCATTTTGTAGCGAATAACCCATGGATCTCCAGCGGCTAAGCGGCGCTTTACTTCGTCTTCACTCAAATGCAGCGAATTCTTTAAGTATTGTCTCGTTATCGGATCATATTTTGGCGAAGGCTTCCCTTGATTTTTCATATTCTCTCGCCATTCATCCAATTCTTCTGGTGTATCAAATGCGTAATAGGCATCGCCTTTCTCGAGCAACATTTGGGCATATTCAGCATACATCTCTTTACGCTCACTTTGGCGATATGGACCAAAATTACCGCCGAAACCCACACCTTCATTTGGTTCTATCCCGCACCATTTCAGCGTTTCAATGATATACTCCTCCGCACCTGGAACAAAGCGAGTTTGATCGGTATCCTCTACACGCAGTATGAAATCGCCATCATGTTTTTTGGCAAACAGATAGCAGTATAGCGCTGTTCGTACGCCCCCCATGTGTAATGGGCCCGTTGGACTTGGAGCAAATCGAGTTCTAATCTTTTTTGACATTTGAATATATTTACAATTTTATTCCAGGATAATTCGTTTGGAGAACTATCTGATGCAAATTTACTTAAATAAACACCCTCATCAAAGATGTACTTGCCCAAAACGCCAGAAATAGCGAAAAAGATATTTCCGAAGCTTACTTGGGATAATCATCAGTCGGATAATTCGGTATACTTAAGCTTTGATGATGGTCCAACCCCAGAGATTACGAATTGGGTACTCGATCAATTGGAGCGATATGATGCGAAAGCAACTTTCTTTTGTTTGGGTAAAAATGTTGTGTTATATCCTGAAATTTTTGAGCGCATCCTGAATAATGGACATGCGGTGGGCAACCATACCTACAACCACTTAAACTGCTGGCAAACCGACAGAAAACAGTATCTTTCTGATATTGAGAGTTGTTCTCGCGTTTTTCATAGTAAGTTTTTTCGTCCGCCCTACGGGAAATTAAAGCCTGGTGTTCGAAGTGCCATTCGTAAGGATTATGAAATTGTGATGTGGGATATTATGGCCTATGATTTTGATCAATCCGTGAGTCCGGAAGACTGTGCCAAAAATGTTATTGAACATGTTCAACCGGGTTCAATCATTGTTTTTCACGATAGCCTTAAAGCAGAAAAAAATTTGCGTAAAGCATTACCTGCAGTTTTGGAGGACTTCAAGAGACGGGGTTTACAGATGAAGGCTTTGTAGGTTTTATCCATTTTACTTAGCCTGTAGCGCTGCTACCTTAAAAGCTCGAAAGATTAAATCGTTTGGCAACTAACCTAGCTCACTTATTCAGGACAACCATTGTTGCTGGCTAAACCAGCTTGTTCCGGACAGGCATCGTATTTATCTGCGATACCATCTCCATCAGTGTCGGGGCATCCTGCGAAACGCTTATCTCCCTTCAGGTCTGGACAAGAATCCTTGGAATCTTCAACTCCATCTCCATCACTATCCGCAACAGGGCAACCTTTGTTATCCAAAGATCCCATTTCTTTCGGGCAATTGTCGCGGCTATCACCTAAACCATCGTTGTCAGTGTCTGGGCAACCAAAAAAATCAGCGGTACCTGCCGCAAATGGACATTCATCAATTAGATCTGGAACACCATCCATATCTGAGTCACTAAATTCCTCTTCCTCCTCATTTTCTTTCAATTTATTATTTGCCTTACCGAAATTATAAACAAGAGAAACAGCATGTTGGGTGTAATCAAATGAATTATCTAAATTCAGCTTATAGCTTGATTGAACATTAATCGTCAGCCAATCAGCCGGACGAATACTTAAGCCCAATCCAAAAGCAACATAGGTATTAAAATCATAGTCAACCACACTATTAAATCCAAAACCTGTGTGGATGTATGGAGCAATAACAGCATCTTCTTTAAAGATGTAACCATTGTTAAACTTGTACTCAATACTCAAGCCCATATCATACAATTGACGCAATTGGTAAACATCCGGGACTACCTCCGGATAAGCGGTAATAGTTGGGAACCAGGCCTTACCAAAAGTAAAGTCAGCCTTCAAATTGAAAGACTCATTCATGTATCTTCCAACAAAAATTCGACCTGCTCCTTTGTAGTTGTCAAAATCAAAATACGACTTAGTTAAGGGGCCAGAAAAATCAGTTGCGCTAATGCCGACACCAATTGCCCACTGGTGACGTTCATTTTGAGCGCTAACAGATAATCCTATAAATAATCCAAATAATACGATGAATACTCTTTTCATTTTTTTGCTTCGTTTTCTAAGTACTTAATATACGTCAAAATTAACACATTTATTCTGTTTGGCTGTGTCTGCGGTTATTTTAATTTCGTATTGGCTTGATGTCTATCCTTATCCCGGCTGGTTTTCTTTTCAATGTTTTTAATCAGTGCTTCTTCTAAGTTTATTCCTGTTTGGTTGGCTAAACAACAGAGTACAAAAAGTATATCAGCCATTTCATCAGCAAGTCCTTCAGCTGATTCGCCCGTTTTAAATGATTGCTCTCCAAATTCTCTAGAGAAAATACGTGCTAACTCACCAACCTCTTCCATTAAAACGGCGAGATTGGTCATTTCATCAAAATAACGAACGCCATAGGTTTTAATCCATTTGTCAATGGTTTTTTGTGCTTCAAGTATCTCCATTTATCATAATTTCTCTGCAAATTAGTGAAATGAAAAGAAAGATCGGTTTCTTATCAGTGTTTATAATCTTAATGTTTTCCGCGGCCTACCTCGGCAGGTTCACCATTTTTGAAAAAATGGCTGAATATTTAATGGTCAACGATGATATCACTTATGTCGACTATGCTTTTGTGCTTTCTGGCAATGCGCTGGACCGAGGACAAAAGGCGGCCGAGTTGTATCACGAAGGTAAATTTGGAAAGCTTATTTGCCTCGGCGCTAATCAGTCAAATGATCTGAAGACTTTGGGTATTGACACCTTGGAGAGTGAACTCACGCAAATTCAACTGTTAAAAGGAGGAGTTCCTTCAGGCGACATACTCTTATTCCCTGTAGGCACAAGTACTGCTGAAGAGGCGGACTTCGTTCTGGAATTTTGCGTGCAGAAAGGTATTCGGGAAATAGCTGTTGTTTCATCATCTTTTCACACCAAACGCGTGGAACAAGTATTTAAAAAACNATTTCAAGGCGAGGGGATAACAGTATCTGTAATNAGCGCGCCAAGTTCTATTTATGATGAATCCCGATGGTGGGAAAANGAATACGGTCTTATTGCCTTAAACAACGAGTACCTTAAGCAGCTCTATTATTTTTTCAAGTATTAGTANGAAAACTGCACNTGAATAGGAAAGTGGTCTGAGAGCGCAACTTCATCCAACTCTTTGTACTCGTTAATCCTAAACATGGGGTGAAATAGCGCAAAGTCGATGCGCAGAAAAGGACTTGGATTGACATAGGTTTTGCCAAAACCATTACCCTTCTCAATGAAGGCATCTTGCATGTTTTTGCTCAAAGTTTTGTAGGTGAATGAAACCGGTGTGTCATTGAAATCACCACAGATGATGCTCGGGTATGGACTACTGTTTTTACTTTCTTGTACTTGCAAAACCTGCTCTGCTCGCTTCATGTAGCCGTTTTTCAACTTTTTTAGTATGCCCATGGCTGAATATGTCCCATCATTATCATCTAGACTCTCCAAATATGAATAATCCTCTTCAGACAGTTGATTGCTTTGAAAGTGTACATTGTATACTCGGATGGTCTGCACATCACTCACAGCTAAATCAACATAAATACAGGTATTTAGTCTTGTTCCTTTGACAAAAGTCAACTTGCCTGTATCCACAATTTTGAACTTAGAGAAAATAACCATGCCCCAATGCCTGGTCCCAGATTTAGTAAAGGTTTTTGCAAAGTAATGATACTTATAATCCAGCTTTTTCTTGATATCCTCAAGATTGGTGAATGTCCCTATATCTTCAGTGTAAAATTCTTGCAAGCATAAAATATCAGGACGATTTTCTTCAAGCACCGCCATCATTTCGTTTCGCGTATTTTGATTTCCGCTCCAGTTGTACAAGTCAAAATTTTTCACGTTCCAACTTATTAAACTGATTTCCTCAGTTGCTTGGGACGGAAAACTTATTTGAAAAACAGTTAGGTTGCTTGACCAAGTAATGAGCAAAGCGCTCAAGGAGATTAAGCTGAACCATTTATTTTTGCTAAACAACCATAAAACGGCGAACAAAATACAGAGCGCCAGGATTAAGGGAAAGCCTAGTCCGAAAAATGCAAACAACCAGAAATCTAAAGGATTAACATTTGCGCTGAAATGCACGAAAATGAGCCCTAAAGCTGCGAGAAGATTAGCTATTATCGCAATTTTTTTGAGCATCCTGTAAACTTTATTTTTTACTCGCTTTGAATAAGAAATCCTTTTCTTCTCGATTTAAGCTTTCATATCCATTGGCAGATATTTTATCCAAGATCGCATCAATTTTTTCTTGGCTGTCATCGGCATTGGTTTTAGCCTGTGGCTTGCGAGCAACTTTCTCTTTGTTGATGAAGCTTACTTTGGGCTGTGGTCGTTTGTTGAATAAAGCAAGGAGCTTATTCACTAATCCATTAAAGGGTTTGCTTACTGAAATTTGTCTGCTTTCCAAATAAATGAATATGAATCCCCAAAGCATTCCGCCAATATGAATAATTCCAGGCCCGGCTCCTTCAGCATTGCTTAAGCCAAGGATATTAAGTAAGGCAAATGCAAACATCAACCACTTCAGTTTCACATCGAACAAAAGAAAGAACTTCAGCGGAAAGTTGGGTTGGATAAGCGTAACTGCCGCCATTAAAGCCATAATAGAAGCTGAGGCACCAGCAATTGGGGTGTCTATCATGGGCACAAGCTTGAAATGATTAAAAAAGATGTAAAAGATTCCGCCAAACAACCCACCCAAGACATAAAGAGGCAGTACTTGCTTAAATCCACGAAGTGAAATGATCATTTTGCCAAAAAAATAAAGCATAAATACATTGACCAGCAAATGGAGNAAGCTTACATGAANAAACATGTAAGTCAATAGGGTGTATGGCTTGATTAATAAATCATTGAAACTGGCCGGNAGGAAAAACCAATTTTGAATAAACAAGCTTATAGGAGCTTCGCTTAGTCGAAGCATCCATTCAATAAATGCAATAAGTTGNAGGCCGAGGTAAATAGCGATATTAGCTAAAATCAACTGGATAACAATATCGCCAGATTTGATTTGCTGNAATAAGAAGCGACGTACTTGATCGGTCGAAATATTCATTTAGTAAAATGTCTTACTTGTCTTTTGCCAATATTTNACCAATAAGAAACCGACTAGTGCTCCAGTTACGTGAGCGAAATGGGCGATGTTATCTCCTTTAAAAGAAGTGAAACTAAGATATATTTCAATGCCCACATAGATTAAAACGAAATGCTTGGCTTTCAAGGCTATTGGAGGAAACAAAAGGCGAAGTTCTGTATTTGGGAAAAGCATAGCAAAAGCAGTTAANAGACCAAAAACGGCGCCAGAAGCNCCTATCATTGGGATAAATTGTACAGGAAAGCCTGCCTTGTACGGAAACATCGTACCGTATTGCATATAGTACTCAATCCCTCCGATGAGGTTGTACAGAACAGCTGCTACAACACCGGTTACGAAGTAAAAAATCATAAATCGCTTCGCTCCCCAGACCCGCTCTAAAACGGTGCCGAATAAATATAAGGCATACATATTAAAGAAAATATGCATGAAGCTGCCATGCATGAAGAAATGTGTGATTAACTGCCAGGCTTGGAAAAAAGGAGCATCAAAATACCAGAGTGCAAGTACAGGAAAGAATTTGTATAAAGGTGATGCCGACATGCAAAACAGAACAAAAAATATCACATTGGCGATAATGAGGTGCTTCACAATTTCACTTCGGTGCAAGGAATTCATCATGCGGCAAAGATAAGCATCAAATTAATTCCACGTGCACTTTGGAATGCCTAATGCATGTTAAATGTGAAACGAACGAGAATGAAGGATTCCACGTCTGTTAGAAAAAAATTAAGGCGATAAGTACTTGTACTAAACCTATAGTAAAGCCAAGAACAGCTCCGATCCATTCAATAAACTTAAACTCTTCAGCCAGGATGTCCCATATAATCTTTTCTAGTTTTTCACTGGATAGCATATTCACTTTACTTCGAATGATACCCTGCAAATCAAGGTTTTCTTCTAAATATCCTACTTGGGAACGCAGCAAAGAGGGAATTTGATTTTCTACCTCTTCGAGAATTTCCTCTTTAATCCTACTCTTCAGTTTTTCTGGTAACAGCTTGGCTATCATTGGATATTTTCGAACCAGCGTGAGTTCAAAGTAGCTTCCCAACTTTTCGTTAAGCTTATGCTTCAACATGGCTAGGTTCTTCTCACTGTTAATGCGATTGAAAATCTCTTCCGTAGCTAAAAGCTCCTCAGCAACTAAATGACCGACCTTCTCAGCGACAAAAGCTTGTCTTTTTGGAAATATTCCTTGAATCGTTAATCCGAGAATTACCTTGGGTTTTCTTGGATAAAAAAGCATTTTAACGGCAAGGTAATTGGTGAACCAACCGATACAGCCAGCTATAATTGGGAGGGCTATGGCAGCAATAATATTCATTGAACTAGTTGAGCTTTTACATGTGAGCGCTTCTGCATAATTACAATTTTTTTGTAAACAAGATTACTGAGAATAGGTATTATTAATTAACTTTGTTCAAAATTTAAAGCCATGGCGAAAGTTTTAGGAATGATGTTGTCAATTGTCGGAGGTCTTGCTACTTTAGGTACGATTTTTCTCTATTTGAATAGTTCAGCTGTCTTGCCTTACAATCCAAGTGATGGATACGCAGGTTTATTGGATACAGGTTTAATCTTTAAGTTTGTATTGTTTGGCTTTATTCTTCTTTGTGGAATTGCATTGTTGCGTTTCAGTTCTGAGCCGGAGGTTAAATAGTTTCCTTTCTATTTTTTTGATTCTTACTTCTTAGGAAAGTTCTGTGTTGCCTACAGAAAACATTACATTTCTTTTTTCTCGCAAGAGCTTGTCAGCTTCTTAATGCTTTTTTTTCGAGCAAATCAAGAAAACAACAAACTTTATAAGCATATTTGTACGATATACTTCATGTATGATGAAAATTAAACCCATGAATATTTTCTGGCTACTTTTTACACCAGCCTTAGTTTATGGTTTGTACGTGGTTGCAGTTCTTGCCTACGGAACATTAAACGATTACCAGCCAGACGAAGCCATTGAATTAGAATCTTTAAATAGCAGTAGAGAAACACCTCCTGATAGTTCAAGTTTAAGCTTTGTAATATGGAATATTGGCTACGGTGGTTTAGGAGCGAAAAGTGATTTCTTCTTGGATGGTGGAATACAAGTTCGTCCGGATAAAGAAACTAGCGAAGCTTATTTAAACGGTATACTTGGAACGTTGGAAAGTTTGAGTTCAGCGGATTTTCTTTTATTGCAGGAGGTAGATGTTAAAGCGAAACGCAGTTATGGTGTCAATCAGTTCGAAGCAATAGGCGAAGTCTTGAATAGTTACACTCGCGCTCATGCGATGAACTTTAATGTCAAATTTGTTCCCAAGCCGATGGTAAGCTTGTCACCAATAGGGAATGTACAAAGCGGTTTGGCTACCTACAGTAGATATATGGTAAGTGACCAGACAAGATTTCAATTTCCGGGTAGTTATGGTTGGCCAACCAGTGCTTTTCATCTCGATCGGTGTTTATTAGAATCAAGGGTTCCTCTCTCGAATGGCAAAGAACTTATTGTAGTTAATTCGCACAATTCAGCTTATGATGGAGGAAAATTAAAGCCATTGGAAATGGCTTACTTGAGGAATCATTTGTTGATGGAATACGAGAAGGGCAATTATATAGTTGTCGGGGCGGATTGGAACCAATGCCCACCAAACTTTGCCTATGATAGCTTTAGCCCAGGCAATGCAGATGATTATTATCAAGACAATATCGATCCCGCTTTTATGCCAGAGGGTTGGACCTGGGCTTTTGATCCCAGCGTGCCTACAAACCGAAAATTAGCCTCTTCTTTTGAGGCGGATAAAACTTTCACAACTTTAATCGATTTTTATCTCGTGTCGCCTAATGTTCAAGTAGAAAGTGTTGAAGGTGTCGACTTGGCATTTGAAAATTCCGACCACCAACCTGTAAAATTAAGTATCCAATTAAAATAAGATGAATCAGTGTGCATCAAACATTCTGATGGTCAGACCCGCATCTTTTCAGTACAACGAGCAAACTGCGGCCAGTAACGACTATCAGAATAAACCAACGCTAAGCAAGGAAGAAACTATTCGAAAGGCTCAAGAAGAGTTCGATGGTATGGTTGAAATACTCGAACAAAATGACATTAATGTATGGGTGGTTGAGGATACGGAACTACCAGAAAAACCCGATGCAGTTTTTCCGAATAATTGGATAAGCATGCATCAAAATGGCGATATCTACTTATATCCCATGAAAACCCCCAATCGAAGTGCTGAACGTCGGGAGGACATTATTGAATTTATTGAAGATAATTTCGAGGTTAACCAAGTTTTCGATTGGAGTGATTACGAAGACTCGAAAATCGCACTTGAAGGGACCGGAAGTATGATATTTGATCACTTCAATCGCAAGGTATATGCTTGTCTTTCTCCAAGAACAGATGAAAAATTGTTGCGCAAGTACTGCAAGGAGATTGAGTATGACCCCATTGTTTTTCACGCCTACAAGCGCAATGGTGCGGAACAATACCACACCAATGTGGTGATGAATATCGGGGAAGACTTTGCGGTTATATGCCTAGACTCCATAACCAATAAGGCTGAAAAAAATGAAGTTAGACAATCACTTCAGGATGATGGATTTGAAATCATTGAAATCACCCAAGAGCAGTTAGAAGAGCATTTTGCTGGCAATATGCTACAAGTATATAATGATCAACGCTTACCATTTTTGGTGATGAGTGAAAGAGCCTATAATTCCTTAAGTACCTCGCAGATCAATCAAATTGAGGCTCATACTGAAATTATAGTGGTCCCTATTTACTTTATCGAAGAAGTTGGCGGGGGAAGTGCACGTTGTATGATGGCCGAAATTTTTATTGAAGAGAAACTCTAGTTCGCTTTTAGCGCATTTTGGTTCTTTTCAGTAGGTAAGGCGTAAGTACCTGATTGAAGGGCTTGTTAATGTCGGCAGGAACGAAATCAATTTTATACTGTGCGCATTTCAACTGTAGGGCTTTTTCAAAAGCTTCCATATGACTTTTGTATTTAGCTTTGACTTCATTGGCATGTAACTTTACTTCCGCACCAGTTTCCATATCTACAAATAAATACGGTCGATTGTCAAATTCAAAATCAATTTCGTGTTTACGATCGACTACATGAAACAAGATTACCTCATGTTTATTGTGTTTGAGATGTTGTAAAGCAGCAAATAACTCATCTTGGTTTTGATGCTGCATCATGTCACTAAAAATGATAACCAATGAGCGTTTGTGCAATTGTTCGGCAATCGAATGCAGGCAATCAGCCGCTTGGGTTGGTTTTTGTAAAGTATCATCGTTTAGCATGTTTTCCATTTCGTGATACAAACGGTTGATGTGCACACTATTCGATTTAGCCTGGGTCAATACCTTAACAGAATCGGAAAAAAGCGCCAAACCAGCGGCATCACGCTGTTTACGAAACAATTCAATAAGACCTGCGGCTGCAAGCACCGAGAAGTTAAACTTGTTGGTGATTTTTTCCTTCGCCGGGTAGTACATCGATGAAGAGCAGTCTAGGATGAGATGGCAACGGAGATTCGTTTCTTCATCATAACGCTTAGTGAAAAGTTTGTCCGTTCGGGCATATACCTTCCAATCAATGTTTTTGGTAGATTCTCCTGGATTGTATAGGCGATGTTCAGCAAACTCAACAGAGAATCCGTGAAAAGGACTTTTGTGCATACCCACGATGAAACCTTCAACCACTTGTTTAGCCAAAAACTCAAGGTTTTTGATTTCCTGTACTTCTTTTAGATCAAATAATGCCATCTGCTTGCTGGAATAAAAAAACCGCCACACCTATCAGAAGTGCAGCGGTTTAAAGATAACTGATTCGTGCTTAAATACGAATTCTTATAAGTGCTTATTGATAGCATCAAGGAAAGCCTGTTTCGGCTGAGCGCCTACCAATCTTTCTACAATTTCTCCATCCTTTAATAAAAGAATCGTTGGGATATTGCGAATACCAAATTTTTGAGCTGTTTCAGGGTTTTGGTCAACGTTTAATTTACCCACGTTAACTTTTCCTTCATAATCGGTAGCCAGTGCTTCGATGGTTGGACCCAAAGCAATACATGGACCGCACCATTCTGCCCAAAAGTCAACCAATGTTAACCCATTACCTTCTTTTACATCACTATCAAAAGTAGCGTCTTTAAATTCTAAAGCCATTTTGTCTGTTTTTTTCTGTGTTTTGAATTTTGCAAATCTATAACATTCTTGGCACTTCAATAAGTTCCTCGGAAGGAAATTTGTTTTTTAGGTGCCTTGAGTTTGGTTGAATAGAAATAAATTATATATCTTCACTACAGGGATACAGTAAGCTGAATGAAACTCTTGATGCTAAGATGTTATGAAAGCTACTGATAATAAAAAGACACTAGAGGCCTTGGAGCTCGCCTACCAGGAGTTCATGGCTAAAGAAGACTTCAAGCAAGCCTTTGAGGTTTTGCAGCGTATCGAAGTTATTCACGACGAAATTTTTGAAGTAGAAAAGAAGCGTAAACTCAAAGAGTTGAAGCGGGAATTTCACAGGGAGCAACAAGACGAGTTGCTTGCCCAAGAGCAAGAGCATAATTTGAGCTTAAGGGCTAAAAACGCTGAACTTGAAGAAGTTTTGAATGAGCAAAAGAGTAGCAAGTTGCATTTGAAAAGTCTTCAACTCCAGTTAAGTCCGCATTTCATTTTCAATACTTTACAGGGCATTCAGAGTTTTATCTTTCAGCAAGACGAAAGTTTGATTGCTGATTATATTGCGGAGTTTGCCTCTTTAATGCGCGCTATATTGCATGCATCTCAACAAGTAGAAGTATCTGTGCAGGATGAGGTACAATTGTTACAAACCTATTTGAGTTTAGAAAAAAGACGCTTTGCTGATAAATTTTCTTATCAGGTATGTTATGAGAAAGTATCTAACCCGCTGCAGTTAAAGTTGCCTGCATTGTTAATACAACCTTTTGTGGAGAATGCGATTCTTCATGGTATAGCCAATCAGCAAAATGGAGAAGTTCTTGTCGCTTTCCGATCTGGAGCGAGTAGTTTGTTTATTCATATTTTGGATAATGGTATTGGCCGAAAGGCAGCGCAAAAAATTGAGAAGCGCACGCATCAAGGGACATCAACGGCTTTAAAAATATTGCGAGAAAGGGCGGATTTGAGTAAGAAAGGCAATCGCCTAGATTTCAATTTTAAAATTATAGATAGAAAAGATAATAATCGTGTCAGGGGGACGCATGTAATTATTCAAGTTAACTTTTAAAACAAAACACATGATTAAAGTATTAATGGTGGAGGACGAAAGAGGTGCTGTGGAGGTTTTCAAAAATCTTATCGGCAGGCACGAAGACAATTTTAGATTTATGGGAGCTGCGCAAAGCGTTAAAGAGGCAGTTGCTCGAATACGTGAAGATGAGCCTGACTTGCTCATTTTGGATATATCCCTGCCCGATGGGACGGGGTTTGACGTGCTTGAGATAATTGAGGAAATCAATTTTGAGGTTATTTTTCTGACTGCCCATGAAAATTTTGCGATCAAGGCAATTAAGAACAATGCATTTGATTATATCCTAAAACCCTTTCAGTCGACTGAAATGAATGAGGCACTTAAGCGGGTTAAGGAAAAGATTTCCAGTAAAGTTACGGATGCAGGTACTAAGAAAATTGCTTTGCATACGCAGGAAGGTATTGATTTCATTAACATTGCAGACATTTTGTATTTAAAGGCCTCGAGCAATTATACCGAGATATATTTAGTAGATGGTGCACGTTTGATTGCATCGAAAACCTTAAAGAGTTTTCAGCGGCTGCTCGAACATCCCATGCATCGGGTGCATAATAGTTATATGGTGAATTTGCACTTTATCAAAAAGTTTGAAAAAGCTGACTCCAGTTTAATTTTAACTTCCGGAGCCAGTATACCTGTTTCTAAACAACGGAAAAGTGAACTTTTCAATTTTTTTGTAAAGGAGATTTAGCGCATGGAACTCAGCGAAGAGAGGGAACGGCAACTCAAAAACATGGTAAAACACCTCGAGAAGCTCTTGGTAGAGAAAGCTTATGAGGAGGCGATTAGCAGTGCAAAAAAGTGTTTAGATAACTACTCAAGCAACACCGTGCACTATGGTATAGCAAAAATTAACTCCATCATTGGATTTAGCCATTATTATTTGAACAGATTGGATGAAGCAATTTTAAGTTTTGAGATTGCTGCAAGCATGTATCAAAATATTCAGCCGACTGATTGGTTAGAGATTATCCATGTAAAGAATTCTTTGTGTACATTTTATAGACTTCGTGGAAAATATCTATTAGCATTTCGAAGCCTTAGGGAATCTATCGAGATTTCTGAGAGATTTAATATTAATAATGCCACTGGGTATAATAATTTAGGAATTTTATATAATGCTCTCAATGAGCACGATATGGCAATTTTTAATTTTAAAAGGGCAATTGAGTTAGCTAATGCCTCTAAAAATCTAAATCAATCAAATCTTAATGTCTATTCCAACAATTTGAGCAATTCATACTTGCAAATAGGAGAGTTAAGAAAAGCTAAAATATTATATAGTCGAGTACTTGAAGATGAAAATTCAAATGATTTTCAGAAAATGCAGGCCAACAAGGGGTTGGGTTTACTGTATATTAATGATGACAATTTAGATACTGCTAAGAGATTTTTGGAAATTTCCCTCAAGCTTTCAAAAAAATTGAATAACAAAATTTACTCAGTTTATATTCTGGAGGGTCTTGCTGATATTTATGAGAAAAAAGGATCTGAATCAAACTATGAACAATCGTTACTGAGTTTTTGTAGGGTTGCCAAAAAGTTTAATGAAAAGAAATATATAACTGCATTGGAAAGATTGGTTGATTTCTATTTAAAGTCTAATCAGTTCTTTAACGCAGTTAAATATAAACACAGTTTAATTAATCTTAAAAAGAACAGGGTAAATAATAAAGACTTATATCAGATTAAAATAGAGTTTAATATGATTAGGTTGAAGTATCTATTGGAAAGGGAGTATCGATTTCGAGAAAAATTGGAAAAGAAAAATCGCCGTTTATCAGAGTTGTTAAGAGTTAACAATCAACTAAACTACAGAGCAGAATTGCTTCGTAGGCATTTAAAACCCTCATTTATTTTTAATACACTTCAAGATATTCAACATATGGCTATTCAAGGTGATAGGGTGTCAGCTAGCGATCATATTGCAGGTTTAGCTAATTTAATGCGAATGATATTGCATCATGCGCGGCAAAACAAAGTTAAGCCTAGAAGAAGTTTTGTTTTGTTAAAAGAATATATACAGCTTCTTTCTTGCAGACAAAAAAACTTTATACAATATGAACTAGAATTAGAAGATGAAGATGAAGATTTCGATTTTGGAGTTCCACCTTTTTTTATTTCGACATTGGTTTTAGATTGGATTAATGAAAATCAGTGGATGAGGGGTGATAAATTACTTGTTAAGCTGAAATGTTTCGAAAAGTCTGTTTTGCTTAGCTTGAATGCTGAAAATCCTATGCCTAAGAAGCATAATATAGATGAACCCGAAGCCTTTTACTATTTTCAAAGTAAATTTAAAGAGTACTGGAATGACTATGCGAATGTAGAGGGATATAACATTGCTTTTTCTTATCGAGATGTATTAGAATCGAGCAGGGTAACCGAGATACAAATTATTTGATTGTTATTTTCTAATATATCGGTTATTGGATTTATTCGATACTTGTATGAAACTAGTTAAAGTGTATATTTGTAAAGCTTAGGTTAAAATTATGATATCTAGTAGTCGAGAAGAACGGGAGTTAGAATTACTCCATAATGAAGCCTTAGTGCTAGTTTCTAAAAGAGATTCTCAGCAAACCTTGCGTAAAATTGAACTCCTGCTCGAAAAAGCCACAAGGCTTAACGGAATAAAATATTTGGGTGCAGCCTACGGGATAAAAGGTTATGTGTACTTTGGCCTGAATGAAACTAAACTTGCCATAGATAATTTTGAAAAATCTTTAAGTTTTTACGAAAAGAAGAGTGATCAATTTTACAACGAAATAAAGCAAACGAAAAATTCTTTAGGAATTCTTTATAAAAATGTTGGTGAGTTTAGAAGGGCATTAGAAGTTTTAATGGAGTCCATTTCTATATCTGAGAAATTTAATATTTCTAACTCTATTGCCTATAATAACATTGCTACTATTTACTTTTCGCAGGAGAATTATGAGAAGGCTTTACAGTATCATCAAAAGGCTATAGAAGTTGAATCTAGTTCAACAAATTCGAATAGACGAGTAATTATTCAGTACTTGTCAAATATTGCCAGTTTATATGTTAAGATTGGTAATTTGGAAGAAGCAGATAAAATCTACACCAAAACTTATAGATATTGCGAGGAAAATAATGAATTAGGGTTTTTAGTTACTAGTCTTAAGGGGTTGGCTGTTCTATTCATTGAACGAGGTGAGTTTGAAAATGCAGAGATATATCTGAATAGGGCCATTAACTTGAGTTCCAATATTGCTTATGAGGTTCATAAGGTCGATTTATTTATGTACTTAGCCGAAGTTTATGAAAAAACTAATCGACAGAACTTGCAATTAGAATCTTTAAATCAAGCTCTATCGGTAGCTGAAGAAAGTCAAAAATCCAAAGTAATGTTGGTTTATGAAAATTTACATGATTTTCATTACCAAAACGGGAATATACGAGGGGCTTACGATGTATTGAAGGCCATGTTTAAATTAAATAAGCAAAACTTCCTCAAAGAGAAAGAGGAGAACCTGTTGGAGATGCAGGAGAAATTTGAGTCTGAACAAAAAGATAAGTTGATCCAACAAGAGAAAGCCTTTAGTGAAAAGGTGAAGGAAAAGAATCAAAAATTAGCAGAGTTGAATGACGACTTATCCCAGTTTAATCATGGGGTTTCGCACGACCTGAAGGAGCCCATTCGCCTCGTAAAAGGTCGAATCACCTACTTACAGAGTATTTTGGCAAACAAACTCGATTTACAGGAAATTCAATCCCTAGAAATTGCCCAAGAAGCCGCTGAGCGTATGGAAAAGATGCTCGAAGATTTACATCGTTTCAGCACATTGGGGGGTGACCTGCAAGATGCTAAAGATATTGACTTAAATGAAGTGTTAGCTATCGTTCAGGCTGATTTACAAATGCGAATTAAGGAAAATGACGCGGAAGTAATAGCTCAAGATCTTCCGGTGGTAAAAGGGTATAAAAGCATGTATGTGCAATTATTTCAAAACCTGGTGAATAATGCTCTTAAGTTTAGAAGGGTTGATGTTAACCCCGTAGTTAAAATCGAGTGTAAAAGTGAGGAAAATTGGCATGTTATACATGTCCAGGATAACGGAGTGGGTATTAGGCAAGAGGATCTACCCCATGTTTTTAAGTTGTTTAAGCGCTTAAAGGAAACAGATTATCGCGAAGGTTCTGGTGTTGGATTGAGCATTGTGCAAAAAATTGTAAAAAAAATGCAAGGCGAAATAAGCCTTGCATCAGTTTATGGTTCGGGAACCACTTTTATGGTCAAACTGCCGAAATCTTAAGCTAGGAAACTAGATCTTCTTTTGTATTCAATACCATTTTCTCCAACGATTTCGATTGTCACGTCTACACCACCTAAAATCATAGATTCGTCAGTGATGATTTCTTTGGTTACTTCTGTTTGATTTACTGTTTTAGTTTCTTCTAATAAAAATTGAGTGTCCATGTTAGTTAGTTTTAATTAGTTAGTTAAATTTTTATTCTAGAGGGTAGTTAAGCCTCGATTTGTTCTCAATGTTCGTCGGGTAGTTAATCCGCTTTGATGCGTAATATTAAAAAGATTTTAATTAAAAAAATAATATTTTCAAAAGTTTTGCACATTTACCAACATGTGCGCAGCCGGTAAAATTCAAATGTACTTTTTTAAGGCTCACATTTTTTGATCTGCAAGTATTTGTAAATCAATGAGTTAAAATTTTTACTGCAAAACTTGTCTGAGTGAAGTACATTCTACGCCTTCTATCTTTGATCGGAGAACCATCTTTTTTGATTGAGTTAAAGCAAAAACTGCTTCTAAATCCTTGATTTCCCCAAAAGGCACATCTTTGTCAAGAAAAATTTTACTTAGATTTTCGCAAGTAAGTTGACTAATTTTTTCGCCTAAAATTGCATTTAATTCTGTGCGGTTTTTCACCCGATTCTGATTATTTGAAAATTTATAGAGGAGCTTTGAATCAAGGCCAAGTGCTTGGGTTAACATTGAAAATTGCTTGTCACTTCCAACAGCTAATACAATCTGCTTCCCATCTTGGGTAGTAAACAAGTCACCATAGGGTGCAATGTTAGGATGTTGTGTGCCCATAGCCTGCGGTATCTGACCTGCCATTAACCAGTTGTTTGCCTGATTGACCAAGGATGCCAATGCAGCATCATACAAAGAAACATGTACAAATTTCCCCTTGCCAGTGCGCTCACGCTCGAGCAAAGCTATGAGTATGGCTTCTTTTAAATGGTGTGCGGCCAATACATCGATCAAAGCTACCGGCATTTTCACAGGACCACTGCTTGGATTGCCATTCATCGACATAAATCCACTCTCTGCCTGCAATACGACGTCAAAAGCTGGCCTCGTGCTTGTCTCTCCAAACCCTGAAATTTTAGCGATGATTAGCTTCGGATTAATATCATGTAAGATATCGGGGCTTAATCTAAGTTTAACATCATCGCCTGTTTTGAAGTTTTGAATAACAATATCCGCCGATTGAAGCATGGGAATTAATACCTCATAATCTTTTGGATCTTTCAAATCGAGAAAACAAGTCTTTTTGCCATAGTTGGCAGAAGCATAATATGCCGAGATAGGTTGTGCAGGATTTTCTTCTTTTAATTTCCAATTGCGGGTCACATCTCCATGGCTTCGTTTGTTTTCAACCTTGATCACATCTGCGCCCAACTCCGCAAAAAAACTTCCAACAAGCGGACCCGCCAATACACTTGCCAACTCAACTACTTTAAGACTTTGCCACATTTTCATTAATTTTAAACTGTTAACAAGACCTGTCTAGTCTCCGTGACTTGGCAGTATTGTAAGCATAAAATTAAAGCTTATCTGAGTAAAATGATAAATTTTGAAGACATACTGAAGGAGTGTAAGTTTAAAACTGCTCGAAGTGGTGGTGCTGGTGGTCAGCATGTCAACAAGGTGGAAACCAAAGTCGAATTGTACTGGGATCTATCTGCCACTCTAGTGTTTCCCGAAGAAATCAAAGAGATGTTGCAGGTTAAGCTTGCTTCCTATACAGATTCAGCAGGTGTGCTTCGTATGTCATCTCAAAAAACAAGATCACAAGTAAAGAATAAACTGGATGCTCAGGCTAAGCTTAAAAAGTTAATTGAACATGCGCTTACGAAGAAGAAAAAACGCAAACCAACACGAATACCTTCATCTGTTAAAGAAAAGCGAATTCAAGTGAAACGTATCAAGTCTGAACACAAACAAAACAGAAAAAAGATTCGATGGTGATACCAAGTGACTGGGACCAATTTAAGGAGCAGGCAAAGCAAAAGCGTAAGGAGAATAAACAGTTTTTGAAGAGCTTGAAACGGAAAAAATCTGGCGATGTAGATGCAAGCTTTCTTGAGGCCCATGAGGAAATATTCGCTTGCACGGATTGTTTGCAATGTGCGAATTGTTGTAAAACTACGGGTCCCTTGTTTACAAGCAAAGATGTGGAGCGGATTGCCAAGCACCTACGGATGAAACCAGGACAGTTTGTAGAAGAGTATTTGTTTGTTGATGAGGATAATGATTATGTTTTGCAACAATTGCCTTGCCCATTTCTCGCAGCGGATAATTATTGNGGTATTTATGAGGTNNGACCTAAGGCTTGCCGNGAATATCCGCATACCGATCGCAACAAAATGCAGCAGATTTTAAATTTAACGGCCAAAAATATCGAAATTTGTCCAGCAGTGTTTGCGATAGTTGAACGCTTAAAAGAAATTAACTAAGCTTTTGGGTGGTGAGAAAGAGAACCTTTATCTTATCTCCAATGGTATAGTTTACATGAAACGATTAAATAGAGATTTATGCAGTGGTTTAAATATATAGGAATTTTAGTCATTTTAATTTGGAGTAAGCAGGAGCTTACAGCTACTAATTCAGTGCCTCGTGTATCTAAAATTGAACTGGTGGAGAATGAGGAACCCGAGCTTCGTAAAAATGGTGAGTGGTTCCTTTTCGTTGAAGATGCTTATGCAGAATCACTTACTACGGGCAAACCAATTCTGGCAAATTTTACGGGTAGTGACTGGTGCGGTTGGTGTATCCGTCTGAAAAATGAAGTCTTCAAAACGGATAAATTTTTAACCTGGGCAGCGGAAAATGTAGTGCTTTTAGAACTCGACTTTCCTAGAAAAAAGACCATGTCTGAAGAATTACGCGTGCAAAATTCTTCCTTAGCTCAAGCATTTCAAGTTTCAGGCTACCCAACAATTTGGGTTTTTAATTTGAGTTATAGCGATACAGAAAATCAATTCAAAATCGAAGCCTTAGGTAAAACCGGGTATGTTGCTGGTGGTCCAGACAACTGGATTCTTTCAACCAATGCCATTCTCAAAAAGCAAATAAACACCAAGCAATCCACAACAAAACCTGTTGCACCTGAAAAGGAAGTGGAGGATGTATTGCCTTCTAATAAGCCAAGTGAAGATCAAGTAGCAGAGCAAGCAGAAGAAAAAGAAACCCTGAGCAAGAAAGAACTTAAAAAACAGGAAAAGTTGGATAAGAAAGCGGCTAAAGCGAAAGCGAAAGCCGAGAAAAAATTATTGAGCGAAAAAGAAAATGCCAAAAAAGAAAAAATAAAGGAGTAAGCACAAATACTTACTCTGTTTTTTTTAGGTGCTTCAACTTCCATTTTTCAAAATCCCTCCGATTTCTATCATAAGGGTAGCCTTCAGGGTACACGGCCTGAAGTCGCTTTAAAAAGATAGTCCGACATTGAGCTTTAAGTTCTTCCACGTGCTCTTCATAATTCAATCCTTTGGTGCTAATAATAGTTTCCCAATACATGTCTACAGCACCTGGAGTCAGTTGAATTTTAGGCTTAGGGAAACGTTCATGTGTTCCGATCAACGTACAAACTACTACAGGTAAGTTGAGGTCCAACGCTACTTTGAAAGCTCCCCTTCTAAACTCCAATAAATAATCATCGGAAAAATTAGACCAACCTTCCGGAAAAACTACAATATGCGCACCTCGGCTACCCTGTTTTTTCATATTTCGCATACTCTGTATCCGGGATTCTTTGCTTGAACGATCTACGGTAATGTACAACCGTTCTACCAGCATGCCAATAAATGGATAGTTAACTAACTCTCGTTTTCCGATAAATTTGTAGATATCCGGCATGTATGCTGTTGCAATCAAGGCATCCAAATCGGAACGATGATTCAAAATAATTACACTTTGTGGTAGATTTTTAAGCATCGCTTGATTATGCTGTTTTACGCGGATACCCCATGAAAAAAGAAGAATCTTTGTCACGAAGGCTGGCCAACGATGAGCCATTCGATAGGTGAGTTTACCAAAAGAAAGTAATACCAACTCAACCAAAAAGAAGATACTTCCCAAGACAATGAAAGTGAGCATCGCGTAAATGGTCCAGCAAAGCGCAAAAACTTTTTTCATACGAAAGATGAAATTACGAAAGAAAGTGTTAGCCTTTATGGTGTAGGATTTAAACTTTGATTTTTCTTTTATCTCCCAAGTCCGTAACTTCAATTTTAATGAAGAATTTGGATTACGATTATCT
>JGI26081J50195_1000049_pt1 | contig 45474 bp, 35 predicted proteins | sample SaaInl74LU_5_DNA_FD_50195 | JGI IMG/M metagenome (IMG submission 50195) | reverse complement strand
AGCACGAAAACGTTCCAAACACGGAAAGGTGTGAGGTGTTTTAGAATGTTGAATTTGTCTTTACGTGTTTTGATGGAATTGATTCTTTCAATAAAATTAGTCAATTCTAGTTTAACCACCTCCCAAATCCTTCTCTTCAACCCTCACTCCACCTTAACGGCTACCATACAAACATCATCCACTTGTTCGTGGGTGTGCTTCCAATTGTCGAAAATGGTAGCTACTACATTGAGTTGATTTTCAAATTGCATCGATTGTACTTCGATCAGGCTGCGCTTTAGCGGCGCGTATTTGAGTTTTTCACCTAAGTCCCCGCCGAATTGATCAGCGAATCCATCGGTGAGCTGAAGAATAACGTCGCCGCTATGAAGTGAGATGGATTTGTTGGAAAAGTTCTTGCTATTCTCCTCGTAGAAACCTACAGGCATTTTATCGGGCTCAATTTCCAGCAATTCAAGCGCTGACGTTTCAAGGGTGGTGACTCGCTTTACGTTTTCAGGTTTTTCAGTACTGTTGTGGCGAATGATCCAAAGCGGATTGTTAGCACCTGAATATTGCAATTGATTGGTGTTCTTATCCCATACGCAAATCGATACGTCCATACCGTCCGAGCCTGATTTTCGCCTTTTTCACCAAGAGCGGCAATAATTTTTGAGCGCAATCGGTTCAGTATTTCGGCTGCATCGGTGATACCTCCCTCTATCACGATCTCATTTAAAAAACCGAAGCCCAGCATACTCATGAATGCTCCTGGGACACCATGTCCTGTGCAGTCCGCAACAGCCCAAATGGAGATGTTGTCCATATTATGTGCCCAGTAAAAATCACCGCTTACTACATCTTTTGGACGAAAAAAGATAAAACGCTTTGAACCAATTTTATCCCATTCAGATTGCTTGTTAATCATAGCATCTTGAATCCTCTTGGCGTAATTGATACTGTCTGTGATTTCTGAATGCTGTAGTTGAATTTCTTCCTTTTGAGAATTTACCAATGCATTTTGGATTTTGATGAGTCGGTTGTTTTTTATGAGAAAGTAAATCCCGATAATTACCAAGATTAGTACGATTGCGAAAATCCAGATCAGGGTTTCACGTGCCTGAAGTTTTTGATTGTTGATTTTCTCTTGATTGTCAATCGCTAATTGCTGCTGCACGCGGGTGAGTGAGTCTTGAATTTTCTTTTTTTCCTCTTCAAAAGCATTTTCTGCTGACAAAGCGGCATCGTTCAATTGGGAAAAATTCAAACTGTCCTTGTAGGCGTATGCATAAGATAGGAATGAATACGCATCGCTAATGGCTCCCAAGGCGTAAGCAATTTCAGCTTTCATTGCGTATGTTTCCAAAATCAGTTCGTAGCTTTCAGAGAGTAATGCATAATGAAGCGCACTGTCTGCCGCCCGCATGGATGCCTGAATTTGATTCAATTCGTAATGGGTGAATGCTAAGGAATGAAAGCTGATTGCAGTGTTCGAAAAAGATCCATTTGATTTGCTGATTTCTATACTTTCATTGAAGTATTCGAATCCTTTGTCGTATTCCTTTTTATGGAAGTAGACATTGGCGATATTGTAAAGGATTTGCGATTCACGTTCCAGATTTTTTGATTCTTTTGACAATTTTAAGCGCTCTGAAAAGCGCTCGAGAGCAGTATCGTTATTGCCTTCGTTTTTGTCGGCGAGTCCAAGTAAATTCAAAGCCGAAACCATAACAGAAGTGTCTGCGTACTTCTTTCCCAAATTGTAGGCTTTTTCGCAATAATCTCTTGATCGTTTTGTGTTCCCTAATTTTTTGAAAACATAACCAAGACTAGCATAGCCTCTGATAGATTCTTTTTCACTGATTTCACCTCCTTTCTTAATGGCATCGAAGTAGGACTTAGTCGCTTCTTCGCATTTTTCTTGATAAGCAAATACATTTCCTTTTGCTTCCAAGCATCTAACATTTAATGTTTTCAGTGACTTTTGAACGGCAATTTTTTCAGCTGTTTTTGCATAGTACATTGCTGAGTCGTAGTCATTCAGATAAATCTTTACTTTGCTCATGGCAAGGTATGCTTTCACTTTATTCGGCGCGAATTCGATTTTATCTGAAAGCTGTATGGATGTTCTTGCTAGAAGCTGCGAGCGCTCTGATTGGGCAAATCCTATACGTTCTGATTCTTCTGTGATTGCATTAATCAAACTCGTATCGCGAATGGTCCAACGCGTTTTCGAATAAACGCCCTTTTCACTTAAAAAGGGATCTTTCTCCTGCGTGAATACAGAAAAGAGTTGAAACGTAAATAGTAGAATCGCGGCTATCTTCATGGAGCAGTTAAACTACTCAAAAATAACGACTAATGAAATAAATAACGATAGTTAGCGAAGAACATTGACATGTCCACTGATCACATGATCAGGGTTTAACGGCTCGCACGTCTTATAGCGAATCACATATCCGTAGGTGCCGTCTTGAACCATGCGACCATTGAACGTTCCGTCCCAACCAAGTGCAGGATCATACGATTCGAACAAAATCTGTCCCCAACGATTGTAGATACGCATTTCCCATTCGTAGATATCGAGGTAATGTTCTACATGAAATGTATTGTTAAATTCATCTGCATCTGGTGTGAAAGTATTCGGAATAAACAAAGAAAAAGGTTCGATGTATAGTTGACTTCTGGCCGTGTCTTTACAGCCCCATTCATTAGTTACTACTTGAATAGGATAATGATTCCCATCGTATAAATACTGGTGGATTGGATTTGGATTGGTGCCTATGTAAAATGTGGTTGAATCGTCAAACCAATAGAAGTAAGATGCAGCGCCTTGGGATTCATCAATCATCTGAACTTCTGAATTACAAATGTCAGTAAAATCAGGGGTGACACTAAAGCCTGCAATTGGATTGGGTCGAACGTTAATAAGATCAGATTGGAGGAGCGTAAGTGTATCAGGACACCCGTCCGTAGTGACGATTGTTAATGTGATCGGGTAATTCCCAACATTTTCATAGAGATGGGTTGGGTTTTGATCGTTCGATGTTGTTCCGTCTCCAAAATCCCAGAAGTATTGAATTGTCGTTTCCGCTGTACTCAAATCAATGAATTGTGCATTGAATGGTACGCATTGCAGTCCGGGTGCGATCGTAAAATCAATAGTTGGTGGACTGTATATGTAGAGGTCGTGTACCGCCGTTTCAACGCACTGTTCAAAAACTCCAGTCAAAGTGACTTGTACATTCCCTGGTGCGCTAAACTCAACACCTGAAACGTCTTCATCGTTTGACGTCGCTATTGAGGCGGTTGGGCCAAAATCCCATGCATATTGAGTTCCTACTGGTCCACTTACAGTTCCGTCGAAATCCACCGAGTTATTTGTTAAACAAACAGAATTCGGAGCGGAAATTGATACAATAACAGGGTCGTTAATGGTAATATCGGTTTGAGTGGTATTGATACAAGCACCTCCCGAACTTGCTGTTAAAGTCACGGTATAGGTTCCTGGACCCGCGTAAGTGTAAGTTGGCGCGAAAAGAGTTGATGTATCAGAATTTAACGGAACTACCCCAAAGTCCCATGAATAGGTGGTTGCATTCTGTGAATTATTGCCAAAGTCGATCGTCAAACCAACGCATTCCACTTGATCTGGAATGATCATTTCAGCAGTGGGTTCCTCAAGAAGAAAGACAGTATCAGTGAATTCGGCTTCGCAGAGATTTGCCTCACCTTCAACCGTAATTATTTGAATTCCGGGCGTAGAAAAAGTCACCCCGTTTACACTTCCTCCAGTACCAGTTGATGGTGTTCCGTTTGGACCAAAATTCCATGTGTAATCAAGGTTTTGGGCATTCGGAGAGGATGCCGTAAAATCAAACGAATTGTTGATAATACATTGAGAATCTTGCGGGACTGTCCATTCGACTTCAAATTCGTTGTTGACGTAAATATCCATATAGGCAGTATCCGTGCACGGCCAACCAGGGTTCACGACAAGCATTGCTGTGTAATTTCCATCCGTAGGATAGGTATAAGAAGGTTCGAAGCTGGTACTGTTATCATTGGTTGTTGTCGGATCGCCAAAATCCCAATAATAGTTGGTCCCTCCGTAGGAATCGTTTTCGAATTGAACTGTTAACCCCTGACAATAAGAAACGAAAGTCGCTAGTTCAGTTTGTAACGGAACTACAGCTTCAAGGGAAAGTTGACAGTTGAAAACGCGGAATAAAAAGTCACGCACTGTGGTATTGATTAAAACACCATTTCTAAATTCCTGAACCTGAATCCCTACCACAAAAAGTCCTGTAAGATTGGGGGATGCTGTCAACAGTCCAGTTGCTGGATTGATTTGCATGGTTGAACCGGGACCTAGCGGTTGTGCTGCACTGAATCCTCCAAGCCAGTTAACGGGAGCGTAGGGTGGTGGAGGTGGAGGGTTTGGTGCTGGATTGAATCCGCTGGCACCAGAACTCGGGGTCACCAATGAATAGACCAGTTGATCTCCGTCTGGGTCTGTAGCACTATGATCAAAAATGAGATCTTCGTTATTGCATAATAATAACGGAGGATAATTCGTAAATCTAGGACTACTGTTGATTTGATTTCCAGTGTCAGAGCCTGGGACGTGACAGAAAAGTGTGATCCCCGTATCGTCAGGGTTGAAAAGATTTGTAATGTTAGGACCGCGACAACAACGCTGGTAAGAAACAAAATAGCCGCCCGGAATTGGAGGTAAATTTATTGTTGCTGTATATGTTGCAAGCTCCGTGCAAATATTGGTCGGTGGAATGACGCATGGATTATTAAAAACAACGGGAATTCCAGTGCTCCCTGGAAATGGAATGTTCACAACTTGAATCAATTGTCCACTTGAGTTGAAAACTCCGAGCGGCAAAGGGTTGTCAAATTGAGCACCTGTTGAGTTGCAATCACGATACAAATTGATCGTAAATTGATAATTATTGTTCCCGAGGTAATCGTAATAAACATCGCCCCCCACGATGTGCGAAGCACGTACTTGGGTACAGGTTAATAATAATAGGAAAACGATTGCAAGTCTCATTGTTCTCATTAGACGTAAAATTAGAGCAAAAGTTATTCCAAAACAGAAAGAATTTTCTTGAATCCTGTGATCCTAATCGACTTAAATCGCGAATTCGTCGAAATTATCGATTGAATGGGCGTACCTAAAACCCAACTCATTTTCAATTAAACTCCCCNTTATCATTCGGTTTGGAGAAGATTCATCTCCAAATTTGGGCGGGTCTAAGCCAAGTGCATTTGCCGCTNGAACATAGTATTCTCTTTTTTCAGGATGCTTGCCAAATACGAGGTTAAAAACTGANCCAAAGGCATTTTTTGATNCAATTAGTTCAATAGCACGACAAATGTCGGCGCTGTGAATTAGATTGACGGAAGCTTTTCCTGAATGTGAAATTTCTCTTCCTTTCAGCGAATGGATAGGATGACGTTTGGGGCCAATCAGTCCAGCGAGTCTCAAAATAGTCAGATTAGAGGAGTGCTTTTTACGCAACATTTCCTCAGCTTCTTTCAAATTGTTCTCCGAAATAGATACACCGAAGTCAAAAGACTCATTGTAAATACCCTCTTCTTTAGGATAAACTCCAGATGAGCAGGTGAAAATAACCTTCGTTTTTGCAGGAAACTGAGTCGAAGCAGCTGTTAAAAAAGTACCATACGATTCCTCTTGATTTTTGACCGAACTTGGGGGGAACATGATGATCAAAAGATCTGTGCGATTTTTTATTTCCGAGGGAATGTTAGTATTTACAGTAAATTCATAGGGGAATGGGTTGATCCCAAGATCCTCCAATTCATTTTTAGATTCAGGTCGTCGGTAGGATCCTGAAACCGTATATCCCTGTTCAATCAGATATTTTCCAACAATTTTGCCTAACCAGCCACAGCCGAGAATAGTTACGTGAATGTCTTTTGAAATACCCATACTTTTCTTTTTCTCAAAGTTAGAAAATAAGGCGTGTTTCTCCATTGAATCCGAGACAATTCAAGTATTTTTGTGGTATGACATTTTCGAAGGCGTTTATTCGTTGGAATTGGATCGCATTGGTGTTTATTTACCTGATTTTTGCGGCTGGGAGTTTGGTGCGAATCACAGGAAGCGGCATGGGCTGTCCTGATTGGCCAAAGTGTTTTGGTGAATGGATTCCACCAACAAATGCTAATGTATTACCTGACGATTACAAGGAGACCTACTCCGAAAAGCGTGAAAAGAAAATCCAAAAATTTTCTCGATTATTAGAAACTATCGGCTTTTCGGAAACCGCTCAAAAACTGAAGAGTGATCCTTCGCTTTTAGTTGAAGAAGATTTTAACGTCCGAAAAACATGGACGGAGTACGTGAATCGATTGGTTGGTTTCATTGCTGGGAATATGCTGTTAATCGCCTTTCTTTGGATGTTACTCTATTACCGAAAGCGAAAACTAATTTTAATCTCCTTGTTCAACCTCATATTGATGGGGTTTCAAGGTTGGTTTGGTTCTATAGTAGTTGCGACAAATCTCGTTCCATGGACAATTACCATTCACATGTTTGTCGGGCTATTAATTGTGGGTATTCAGATTTACATGATTCGACAAATAAGTCCAAGTCAGCGTGTTAATTTACCACAAGCTCGCATTATGCGCCTCTTAATTTGGGTCGTTTTTGCCATTACATTTTATCAAATGTTCCTTGGAACGCAAGTACGGGAGGAGATTGATGCTTTGGTGAAGCAAGGTTACAGCAGGGAGCAGTGGCTCTTAACGGTTGGCTGGCCATTTTATGTTCACCGCAGTTTTTCTTGGTTGGTGCTGGTCGTTTTAGGCTGGATGGCATGGAAGAATGAAAAATCGACTCAATACAAATCCATTCGATGGATAGCAATTTTACTGGTCTTGGAATTAATCACAGGGGTTCTTTTAGCCCATGTAGATATGCCTGGGATCGTTCAGACATCTCACTTAATTTTTGCTTCTGTCATGTTTGGGATTTTAACGATGCTTTTATTCCGTACCAAGAGTGTAACTGAAATTACATAGTGATTCAATAACATCCATTACCTTAGCGGTATGTATGCATTAGGACTGTTTTTATCGCTAGCAATAGGTGTCGTTCTCGGACTTGTCGGAGGAGGTGGATCCATACTAACTGTTCCGTTGGTACATTATTTTTTCGGTGAAACACTATTTCTCGCCACTACGTATTCGCTATTCGTTGTAGCTGTAGCCGCAGGAATAGGAGTTATCACAAGAATTCCAAAGAAACAAATCGATTTTAAAGGAGGTGTCGTGTTTGTGATCCCGAGTATGATTACTGCATTTCTCATTCGACGATACGTCATGGATATGTTTCCCATTTCTTTTTCGATAGGGGACTTTGAACTCTCTCGTGATTTGGTGATCACTTTCTTGTTGGTTATTGTGATGTTCTACACTGCTTTTCGAACCCTTTTCTCTGCACGACCTCAAGTCACTGGCAGCGTCAGTTTTCCGACGGTTGTACTCTTTGGGGTATTAACAGGTTTGCTTAGTGGTTTTATTGGTGCAGGAGGCGGTTTTATCATCGTACCGATCTTACTTCGTATGGGACTAGATATGCGCAAAGCCGTTGGAACTTCTATGTTCATTGTGGCCATCCAATCGGGCGTTGCGCTGATGGGAGATTTTGCAAGTAAATCTCTAAACGGGAATAATGTCATCGACTGGAAATTACTGCTTTTAATAACCGGTATGACGGTAGTCGGAGTCATTGCGGGAGGAATCCTTCAGAAGTATTTTTCAGGAAAGTCATTAAAGACGGTCTTCAGTCTTGTTCTGATTTTAGTCGCACTTGGCATGACAATTCAATTTTTTATCGCCTAGTAGCACTTGAATATTCATTCTCTTATACTATATTTGCACACCTTTTTTCATTCAATTTGATTGTATGGGAAATTGGTCCTATAGCTCAGCTGGTTAGAGCACCTGACTCATAATCAGGGGGTCCATGGTTCGAGCCCATGTGGGACCACAAAAAGCCTTACACCTGTGAGGCTTTTTTTTTGTTCATAATTTGGGCGAGAAGTTCATACTGAGCGAAGTGTAACCGAGTCGAAGTGATCCCATGTGGAACCACGTTAATGATAGCAAGGCTTTCTGGATGTTTCTTGAAAGCCTTATTCTTTTTCATAGTATTACTCATTTTACAAACAATGGACTATCCAGAACAAGGTAAGCAGTGAAATTTTTATTTGTCAAATCGATTAACGATGTTTGGAAAATGCACGACTGAATTCGTGCGAAAAATGCGAAAAAGGGAATGAATTTTAAGTCGATTTTAATTATTATCGTTTTATTGCTGCAGTTCGGTTCGAAAGGTCAGAATAGCGAGCCTCCTTTCTTGAAAATTGAAACAATCAACGAGAAATATGCTGTTGGCTACAAATCGTATGATGCGGAATTTGATGCGTACAGTGAAATGTGGATTCTCTCCTCAAGTGATACCGTTTTTATTGATGGTGTAGAAGCAAATTCTTGCGGAATTGAAAGTCTCTCTCCAAATGGAGAATACGCTGTTTTCAGCACCACGCGAGTGCGATGGGATCGTTATTCGGATCAAGATAGCATGTTGTATTTTAAGTGGAGCTCCATTCTCATCGAATTAGCGACTGTTGAGGTTTTGAAACATTGCCCCTTCGATTGTGGTATTAGCTGGAATGATCTTAACCAGTGGGTAAATGAGTCCGAAATCATTTTTGATGCAGATAGCCATGTGAAATATGCGCACAAAGATTTTTTTGTGAATGCGCCCAACGGTCTCATTTGTCGATCATTTCCTAATATCGATTCTTCCAGAATTGGAAAAATTCCATTTGGTTCCGTGATTCAGGTTCTTGAACCAACAGGGGTTCCATTAACTGTTTTTGATAATGAAGAGGAAATCAAAGGTGAGTGGCTAAAGGTTCAAGTAAGTGCTTCAGCCTACCTTTATTCTTTACTTGAACCTCTTGAAGATGATCAGTATTGGCGTGAAGGTTATATTTTTAGTGGATATATTGAGAATTTAAAAAGAGCTAAAATTCAATTAACTGAAATTAATGAGAAGACTTTTAATCGTTACAAATCTCGAGAAGTTTCATCGCCTAAGAATATTGAGAAGGTTGAAAATTTCGACTCAATAAGGTTGGCCTTGAAGGATCAAGCCACTTGGATTATAATAGATCAAGATATTCTACTTTTAGATTCGATCAAATTTTCGAATGGCATGCGGTACAAAATAAATCAAGAGTCGAATGAATATAGCGTCGTGGCTTACTATCCATCTGANCAAATTCTTCTCTTCAATGGTGGTCATAACAGCGACTTCTCTATATCATTGAGAACGGGAGAATGCTTGAAAACAGTTGGGAACCCAGAATACATTGTAGATTCTCCCAATAAAAAATTACGGTTCAATGGGTGGTTTCCTGGTCAAGAATGTGACGCCCATTTTTTTCAAGAGAAAAATGAGAATGGCTATTCTTATTTGGTTGATTTTGGTTGGGGATCTGAATATGGGGATCTTGTTTGCAATCTAAGTTCCTTCGAATGGTTATCGGATTACAAATTTGTTTACAGCTTCATCGATTATTCGTCAAATTCAGAAACGGGAGCGATGAAATATTTCATAGGGGAAATAATAAAATTTTAGTCAAAATTACGTGATCAGTTGATTGTTTTTAGCAGAAGAAACTAAGGACTAGTCTATAAATTAATCAACAAAAAAGCGCGAAGAATTGCTTCCTCACGCTTTCAAGTTTATTGGTTTGGTATTTTAAACTTTACCAAGCATACTTTTTTTCAATCCTGAGTCTGCTGGTGTTGAACCTAACCAGATAGAGAAAAGTGCTTTTTTGAATTCCAACCCTTCTACAAGTCCTTTATAAGAACCGTTGATCATTACGGCAGTTCCTTTTCCTGGTTTGTAAATTAATTGGATATCATCACCATCTTTTAATGGTGCGGAGAAAAAACCTGTGAATTTTTTAATCTCAGATTCCGATGCTTTCCCTTCGCTAACTTTGGCAAAACCTTCTTTAACGGTCTCGTTAAATTTTTCGCGAGTTACCTTGTTGGATACAAGCTTGATATTGATCGCTTGCATTTCATCCTTATTGATGATTTTTGCACCATCCATAGACTGACTTGGTAAATACAATGCAGCTACATATAAGTCAAGAGTGTATTTCTCTCGCAAGCCCGCACCATTAAACATGAGTTTAGAACCTTTAATATCTAATTGAGCTGGAAAGGTTTCTCCTGCAACTGTTCTATTCTGTGCAAAAGTGCTGATTGACATCCCTAAAAAAAGAAGTAATAAGTAATTTTTCATTGTTTTTATTTTTTTGTTTTTACGATAATTACAAAGACCGTGCTAATTCGTACAAATCACACAATAATGTTATATTAGTAGATAAATATAACCATAAAGAAATGATTACTCCAATAGTTTTATTCTCGTTAGCCGGTTTAACTTTCATTATACTGAGCTTTATTTTAAATCGAAATCAAGGCACTCTCAACAGAGATAGTGCAAATCGTGTATTAATTGGATTGCTTCGTGTTTTTGGAGTTGCGATACTAATCGCGGGAAACACGTATGCTATTTTAAGTCAAAAAGGCTGGACGGCAGAAAACATACTTATCTTTAAAGTCCTTTGCCTTATTGTGATATGTCTCTCCATGGTACTAATTGGAGTGCGATTTTTCACAATTTCTTCAGGATTGGCACGAATTAGTTCCACGCTTTGGATTGTGATGTGGTTTGGTATCGGTTTCTATTCTTACCAAATGATTAGTGCGGGTGAAGAAGGCTGGAACGAACAAAAACGCCAGACAATTTTGAATAAGGTAACACCATACGATCGTTTGTGTTATTTAGAGCAAATCATGATCATGTATCCTGACCCTGAGGACTACAATAAAAATGCAGTGAAGGACGAAGAGAAGATCAAGAAGACAATGGAAAAGAATTGTAAGGTATGTGATTTGGGAGAAGCTGAATCAGTAGACGGACTGCCTGATGATTTCTAGAAAAAGATATTCGACTGAAACAAAAAAATCCCTGACAATTAATTGTCAGGGATTTTTTTTAAATATTGTAAGACAGAATTAAGCTTCTTCGTCTTCGTAAATTCTTTTTGGCTGCATTTTTTCAAATACTCCTAATGTGATCCAAAATGGAAGAATGAATCCCATCAAAAACAATAGCATCCAAAACGCCATCCCGCCAAGCAATAGAAATAAAACAATTCCAAATGTACTCATCCTGTAATTTTTTAGTGTTTGTAACGCAGTAAAAGTACAAAATAAATTAAAACTGAACTTTTCTTTTGTCAGAATCTTTCCAGTTAAATAGAAAGCCTACTTCTTTAAATCATAGTAATATTTTAGGCTTTCGAAAAATTAGATTCCACATTCAAGATTTCCGATAATTCTTTCTTTTTTCAATGAAATAGGGCAAAATGGGTAAATGTGCGTAATCTTTTGTGCCATGATATGCCTATATTGTATTGAACTCTAATCTCCATTTGTTAAGCTGTACTAACTTGATAATTCTTAACTATTAAGAACAATTGACATGTTATGACAAAACCAATAAAAATTGCAATAGCGGAAGATCACAAATTGTTTCGCGAAGGTCTTTCAGCTTTATTGAATGAGGACGATCAGATTAAACTACAATTTGATGTGAGTGACGGTGAACAATTACTGGAGGGTTTAAAGGATCATAAAGTGGATATTGTTTTACTCGACTTAAATATGCCTGTCCTTAATGGGCAACAAACGCTAAAACTTCTCAATAAGCGTCACCCTAAAATCAGATCCATTGTTCTTAGTATGCACGACACGGGTGACTATATACTAGAAACTATAAAGCTGGGTGCACGTGGGTTTCTTCCAAAACATTGTGATATCGAAAAAGTAATTGATGCGATTTATGCCGTGCAGGAACAAGGTTATTACTTTGATGATGAAGTTTCCAAAAAGCAAATTTTTCGACTTGTCAACGAAGGAGGAATTGAACCCGAATTTAAAAGTGAAAAATTAAGTGACCGTGAAATAGACATTTTAGAATTGATTTGTGAGGAGAAAACAAACAATCAAATTGCCGATCTTTTGTGTATATCGGTACGCACGGTTGAAGTGCATCGCCTCAATCTTTTACGCAAAACTGGAGCTAAGAATGTCGCCGGTCTGGTAATATATGCCATAAAAAACGGGTACTTTCGAATTCGGATTTAATAGATATTGCGCCCCTTCAATTCTGAGGTGATCAAGCTCCCATCTTCTTGAAACTTTAACTCTTTTGCCTTGGGGCGCCAATACTGCGTTCATTTACCTCGAGAAATTACATATTTTACATTTTGATGCATTAACACGCAGTTTCTACCATACGCGTATCATTTTACCATCTTGATTTGCACCAACGATGTTATTCAGTTTCCGATCGGAAGGGTATCGTTTCCGAACTGTATAAAACAGCCATTTATTCGTTTTTAAAACAACATAAAACGCTGGTTTACAGTTTTTAGTCTTTAGAAAACTTAAGTGTGGCGTTCGGAAGTTTCGGGTGTCAAAAGAGTTTATCCAGTTGTAGATTTCAATCACGAAAGCAAATAATTATCACTTTAAAAATTGGTTAAAATGAAAAATTCTCGACTTAAAACAGCTTTATTAACAGTTACTCTTTTATCAGGCGTAACTTCTTTCTCACAAGATGGCACGGATCGTCTTTGGGTCACATTTGAAAATCAATCATCTCTTCCTCAAATGAAGGAAGGTAAATTGAAAAGTAGCCATCCAGCTATTCAGAAATTGATTGATGAACATGCAATTGTGTCTGTTTCTCAGGCCTTGCCAGATTCTCGTCGTGAAGACCTCCAAATGGTCTACGAAATAGATTGCTTTTGCAATGGAGATGCACTAGCGGAAGAAATGAAAAAAGTTGCCATTCTAAAAGATCCAGTAGAAGGACCTAAGTATGAATTGTTATCACTTCCAGATGACTATGCTGTGGAATTCCNNCAAGACTATGCGCTCGANCTGATTAATGCAGAAGAGGCTTGGTCCTATACCCATGGAGACACCAACGTGATCCTTGGAATTTCTGATGGTAGTTTTTTAACGNANCATGAAGAATTGACATCAAAATATGTATCTGTTACGAATATGGTAAATGCTTCCATGAACTATTATTACCATGGAACTGCAGTCGCAACAACTGCAGCCGGTGCAACAGATAACCTGGTTGGTAAAAGCGCGATTGGCTACAATTGTAAATTAGCTTTGAACACTATCGGCTATAACCAATTGTTACAACTCCACTATTCAGGTGCCCGCGTGTTGAATGCAAGTTGGACAACAGGTTGTTCATACAATGCGTACACCCAGCAAGTAATCGATGAAATCTACGAAGACGGTGGGATTGTTGTTGCTGCAGCTGGAAACGGAAATGCAACTTGCGGAAGTGCTTCTGCTCTGGTATATCCTGCCGCTTTAAACCATGTGATTGCGGTGTCTAGCGTTGGTCCAAATGACAATCATGAGCGCTACATTGGTGATCCTAACTCAACGCATCAGCACAATAGCTCTGTAGATATTTGCGCGCCAGGATATGATGTTGCACTCACAATTTCTTCAGGCACCTATATGTATGGTAACGGAACGTCTTTTGCCTCGCCTTATGTAGCAGGGACAATTGGACTTCTATTATCTGTTCGACCATGTTTGACGTTCGAGAATGTTCTCGAAATTTTACAGACAACCGCAGTAAATATTGATGCGCAAAATTCAGCATACATTGGAGGTTTGGGCGCAGGAAGGTTAGATGCTGGAGCGGCAATGGAATATATATCGACGTATTTATGCGATGGTGTTGATTTAGGTAATAGCGGAGTGATTGATTTTGGAAACAACCCAAACATTCTGAATCCTGGATCTGGAATGAACCCTGGGACTTCTAACGGAGCCTCTACGGGAAATAATGGTGGAATAATAAGCACACACGGAAATAACACTGGAACAATTGGTGGGTCGGGACCAACAACGCCAACTTCAGTGGAGTACACCCGCGATCACTTGATGAATTCAAATGGAAACAGAGTTGGGGAGTCTACTCCAACAGTGAATCAGGATGAATTTGAAGCTGTGCTTTTCCCGAATCCTAGTAATGGTATAGCGAATCTGAAATGGACAGTTGCAGGTGATGTGGAGCTTCAAGTTTATTCATCAACTGGGAATTTGGTTCTGAACAAAAAGATAGGTTCAGAGGAGTCTCAGACGACGATTGAAGTAGGAAATCCGGGCGTTTATTTCATTCAATTGCGAAGCGCAGGAGAACAAATTTGGACGCAGAAATTAGTAAAACTTTAAGATTTTACCGCTCATTTGAACGGATAATGTCGAGAGAGAGAAGGAGGCTATGCTGGTGATGAGGCATGCCTCTTTTCTCGTTTTAGGATTTTAATATACGCATGAGATCCTCCTTTTTGCGAATGGAAACGGGAACAAGAGAGCCATCGATCATTAGAAGTTGACCTCCTTTACCGCGCAAATATTTTTCAGCGNAATTAATATTGACAATTACGGATTTGTGCACCTTGAGAAAGTNGTGGGCAAGGAGCGTTTCCTCAAACTCTTTCATCGATTTTGAAACGAGAATGGATTTACCAGACTTCAGGTAAAAGTTACAATAGGCACGGTCTGCTTCACATTTAATAATTTCGTCGAAAGGGATTAGAGTTAGTCCTTCTTCGTTAGGTAAAGCCAGTTTATTGAACGTATTTGTTGAATTATTGATGAGGCTCTCAATACTTTCCGTTTGTGATTCTAGAAGCTTTTTGCGTTTGTCAAGTCGCATACGAACAATGTTTAGAAGTTGCGTATGATCGAAGGGTTTAAGGATATAATCGTCTGCCCCCAAACTCATCCCGTGCCGAATGTCTTTCAATTCAACCTTGGCGGTCAGAAATAAAAACGGTGGAATGATTTCGTTGTTCATGCGCTGATTAATCGCACCGAGCAATTCGAAACCATCAAGTTCTGGCATGCTAACATCGCAGACCACAATATCTGGCGTTTTTTCTAAAATGGCATTGTAGCCTTCTTTTCCATCTTTTGCGGAGTCAACTTCATAACCAGCTAAATTGAATATTTCTACGAGCGATTCTCGAATATCCTTTTCATCTTCAACAACAAGTATTTTTTCGTTCATATCAATTTTTTAGATAAATTATAAATTCTGTTCCCTTCCCTAAGGTACTATTTACTTCAATTGAAGCATTCATTAACTCTAAATATTCTTTTGCAATTGAGGTTCCCAGCCCTGTCCCGCGGTAATCTTTAGCATTCGATGCTCTGTAGAACGGGTCAAACAAATGCACCAATTCTTCTTTCGGGATTCCAATTCCAGAATCCTTGATATACAATACCGTTTCATTTTCTTTAAAGTTGATCTTCACTTCAGGCGCCAACTTACTTGGTGAGTATTTGATGGCATTGGAAAGAATATTAGAGAAAGAATGTTCGAACAATTGCTTGTCGATTTTTTGACTGTGGATGTTCCCTTCCAACTGAATTTCTATCGATTTTTCACCAAGGATTTCCGAATAACTATTGATTACATTTTCACAGACATCAATTAAGTTATAATCCTCGATACGAACAGCTAAGTTTCCAGTATTAATCTTCCCGAGAATCAAAACGTCATCCATTAATTCAGTCATGCGATTGATTTGCTCCTTTATTCTAAAATAAACCTTGTCGAAACTTTGCTTAAAATTTTCTGTATCAATTTCGCCATCAATAGTGCCCATCTGCATGGATAATATGCCAATATTCGACTGGATGACTGACAGTGGCGTTCTAAATTGATGCGAAGCCGTGGAAACAAATCGTGACTTTAAGCGACTTAATTCTTTTTCTTTTTCGAGGCTGATTGCCAATTCGTTTTGAGCATTTTCCAATTCGACAGTGCGCTCTGTTACCTTATTTTCTAGTTCTTTGGTAAATGCTTCTTTCATAGCAAGCGCCTCTTCTTCGGCCTTTTTACGCTTGCTTATGTCCATTACAATTGACATCACTCCAATGAATGCACCGTTTTCATCGTAATCTGGCGTGGATGAAACTTGTGCCCACATAAATTCACCAGACTTTTTACGAAATTTTTCTTCGTAGAAACCAGGTGTTCCTTGTGCTCTGTACTTTACCTTTTGTTCCAGTCTTCGACCAGTGACGTCGTCATGAAGAAATTTATAGCCCAATTGTCCAATCAACTCTTCCTCTTGATAACCGAGCATTTCACAAAATCCTGGATTTACCGACTGGATGATGCCTATGGTGCTCGAGTGCATAATTCCTTCGTGCAAACGCTCAAACAAACCGCGATATCGCCGCTCGCTCGATTCAATTTTTTTCTGTATTTCGAGCTGCTTCGTAACGTCACGACCAATACAGTAGAATAAATTGTCTTTTGTTTGCGCAATTGCTGTCCATGCGATGATTCGAGTTTCATTTTGCTTGGTCAATAGCCTACTCTCAAAGGTGAAATTTTCTTGATTCGACGCTAATTTATCTTTCAATATCGTCTCAATTGTTTTGTCTCCAGATGGAGTAATTGTGAAAAGATTGGATTCAAGAAGTTCTTCTTTGGAGTAGCCTAATTGCTTTTCAAAAGCTGGGTTGAGGTAGCGTAAATGTCCATTGACGTTTACGACACAAATTAGGTCATTGGAAAGGTTTAAAATTCGATTTCGATCTTCTTGTGCTTCAATTTTATCGATAAACAGTCCAATGTGTTTGCCAACATAGGATAGTACTTGAAAATGAAATCCTGTATATGCATTAACTGACGTGTATGACAGACAGGCAATAGCACCAATCACCACATTGTCCATGTACAATGGCACGCCGATGAAGCACTTTGGGCTTTTGTTTTTAGAGATTATACTATGTTCTTTTTCGAAAGTAATCAGCTTTTCACCTCTAATCCATAATGCTTCTTCAGTTTGAATTACATGTTTTATCAAATCACGCTCAGAGTCGATAAAGGCTTCTTTTGATGTTGCCGAATTGTATTTGCTTTTGAAAAAAATGATTTCGAAATTATTGGGGTCGGCTCTAAGTGCAGAGATAAAGTTGTCATTCGGCATGAAATGTCCGATTTCTTCGTAAGCCAATTCAAATACTTTTCGAACAGAGCTATCTTCAGTACTGATTTTCCGGGCGATATTAGCGGTGATAGTATTCCATGCATCTACTAATTTTTGATCTGTAATATCCCGTATGATTGCCATTACAGACAATAATTCATTGGCTGCGTTTAGTTTTGGCGAAGTAGTTACCAATGCCCAAAACCGCTCACCGGTCTTCTTTTGAAGCTCAATTTCGAATTCTTGGGGTTTTGAAGTGAACAAACCATCCGATTCTAAATTGAGAATACTGCTAATATCGAAATTCTTAAGATCGTTATCGGAATACCCCATCATCTCTTTAAACTTTGGGTTAGCAATGCTGATAAACCCTTCCTCAGAAATTATAATAAACCCTTCATGAATATTTTCGAACAGTTCGCGATAGCGTTTTTCATTACTGATCAGCTTTTTTTCCGTATACTTTTTCAGTAATACTGATTTAGCCACGCCTACAAAGCGCTCCATTCTTTCTATTTCAGAGTCATTTAGAGACTGGTTTGATGTAATCAAAAACAATCCAAATAGATCTTCCTCCACATACAAAGGAATGATCACGACGGACAGTATATTTAATTGTTTCTGTGTCCACCGCTCAATTTTTTCGGTTGCCGAATCGAGTGCGTGTTCCTGTATTACTTGTTGAACAATTGAAGGGTCCTGAGTGACGAACGTTTGTTTGCTCTCGATCACTTTTTTGAAAATTGTCCCAGATTTTAAGGTGGGTGCTAATCGGGAAATATTTCGTTTCAGTCTTTTTTCGACAAAATCAACACGTCCCAAATCAAGATAGTCGATATGATGCACCAGGTCGTCAATTGCTGGATCATAAAAATAAAACCGTTGATTGTTGAGTGGGATTATCTCTGGAAACAGTTGTAGGCAAGAAGAAATTAAGTCTGAAATAGTTGAATCTTGATTTAATCCAATTCTATTGATCTCATCAAGACGAATCAACTCGCGGTTTTGCGAAGAAATTTGTTCTTGACTTTTTACATCTTCCGTCCTGCTACGGATGTTTAGGATAATCCCTTCGACATATCCTTTGGAATTTTTGACAGGGCCAATATTAATTCCCATGTGAGTCGTTGTCCCGTGAATTTTTCGCTCCGTATTGTAGAAAGATGCTTCGCCTGTATCGATTACTTTCTGAAATTCCTCAAACAAAAAGTCTGTATTTTTTTGATTGTCAATATCTACAGCGTACTTCCCGATTAATTCTATGGGATCGATACCAATAATTTCTAGATTGATGTATTCTATTTGGAGATCACGATTAAGTTTAATGATGTAATTAGGAGCATTTTCAGCAAGTGATCTGAATTCCTGCTCGTTTTTTCTTAATTGTTTATTGGCTATAACTCTTTCTGTAATGTCCTTGTGAGTTATCACCGAACCTTTTTCGTCCAACCGTTTAGAGGCATTCAGCGTAAACCAAGTTCGATTTGTTTTGTTGATGAAAACAAAGTCATACGAAAAATCAATGCTTTGACCTTCAATAACTTCATTGATTTTCCCCCAAATCCATTCGTGTTCTTCATCAGAAGGAATGATGCCTTTCAATAAATCAAAATAATTTGTCGTGTCAGATTCTAGGAAGTTAAAACGATCTAAATTTGATTTAAAAAAGGTTTTCCAACCATCATTTACATCCATGATCATTCCTTTATCGTTAATCACGAGAATGTGCTCTTTGATAGCGTTAATTATGGATGTTTTAAAGGAGTGTGAAGCCTTTAGTTCTTCTTCTTTTTGGAGAAGTTTTTCTCTTGAAAGTTTTTCTTTAAGCGCCCTTTCTATGGCTAAAGGAAGTTTTTCTAGCTTATTTTTAAGTACGTAATCGGTGGCGCCCGCCTTAAGCATTTCTACAGCGCGTTCCTCTCCGATGGCACCTGATACATAGATAATAGGAATAGAATTTATCTCTTGAGCTAACTCCAAACTTTCCAAACCGTGAATGCCTGGGACATTATAATCAGATAGGATAATGTGAAATTCGTTTTCTGTCAATGCCTTTTCGTATGAATTGCGGTCGATCGTATGGATGATTTCACAATTACCGAAGTACTCATCCAGTTCTAAACGAATAAGCTCAGCATCAGCAAGGCTGTCTTCAAGATGTAATATTTTCAAATTCTTCATCCCAGTCTACTCTGATTGTTGGTTGGATTTGATGAAGCTTCAACTTGAGTTAAATAATTAATAACTAAGACTCCGACAATTTTGTCGTTATTGAAAATGGGTTTGGAAATTCGAAGCACTGGTTTGTGTGGAATTTCGATTTTCCCGAACTCCTTGTTAAATTCTATAGGTGAGATGTAGACTTGTTTTTCTGTGAGAGTTAGGCTGTTGGTAAAGTATGCCTTATGGCGTTTATCTTGTAATTTATCTTGAGTCACAATGGTAGAACTTTTACCCCCATTAATTCTTACTACCTCCTTTCCGTTCAAATCTAGTATTCGAATTTGATCGTATAACGGTCGCATTCGATTCGCTCTGGATAAGTCAATAGCGACTGAATTTAAATTGTCACGATAGTTTTTGATATCATGGAAATTAGCGAGCAGTAGAATATCTGTATACACCTTATTCAGGTCTTTTCGCTTTTCAATCTGTAAGGTTTTTAAACTTTTTTGTTCTCTGCTTATCAGCTCGTCAACCTCATGGTTCCCAAGAATAGTATAGATCAAAACCGTAATTGCCAAAAGTTTCACAAAGGCCAGCCAGGAAATGGTGAAAAACCGCTTTCGCCACATGATTTTATACTCTTCCAAATTCTGTGATGGTTGGTTGGTAAAGTAAAATTGCAGGCGAAAGTAAATGGTAAAGGTCCATACGCCTATTAAGGCTGAAGTACGGTAGAACCATTCGTGATTTTCAATACCGTTGGTATTTTTAACGAAAGCTGCAGCGACAATTAGGACCGACAAATAGAGAGCGACCAGAATCGGTGAATGCTTTTTTTGGTATATAAAGTTAAATGAACAAAATAGAATATAAAAGAGGCTTGATTCTGGTAACGTCGAAGATCTCGTGTCAAACCAAAATAAAATGATCGAAGACACAGCCAATAAAATAGCAAGTAATATTCCGTTAGTTTCCTTTTTCATAGCAGGGTTGAGCTAAGCAGTCCATCTAAATTTAATCAAATTCTTTTTCGACAATTTTTTAGAAAATAACAGAATTCCGATATTTCCTTAAATAATGCACATATGTATATGGTTTTCAGTGAAATAACATTTAAGAGGGTGCTCTGTTAAATTTAACCGCTAGGTGTNATTAAAATGTAATAATAACGAAAAAAAAATGTACTTGTATATTAGGGTTGGCTTTGAATAATAATTAGTAGGTCTATTCTGCTTGTCCAGATAGATTGATTATTCAATTAAGTATTAATACTTAATACTAGAGATGAAAAATTATCTTTCATGCACATTTCATTCGCTTTTCAGAGAGGAAGATCAGTGGTTTATTGGGTTCGATTTTGAAAAACAAAAACCCGCTTCTCGAGCGGGTTTTATACCTAACCATAAACTACTAATCACTATAACACGAATAACTTTCTTAGAATCGAGAAACGATGTTCTAAAATCGTTTTGCTTACTTCAAACATAAGGCGATACAACGAAATTTTAATCTCATGTTTTCCCAACGTCAAAGTAGACTTTCCTAAAGTTGTAAATTTTGGAGTTTATGTTAATTCATTTTAAAGTTCAGAAAAGAAGTCGTTTCCTTTATCGTCTGTAATAATGAACGCTGGGAAATCCTTGATTCGAATCTTACGAATAGCCTCCATTCCAAGTTCCTCGAAATCAACTATTTCAACAGATTCTATATTCTCTTTTGCCAAAATTGCTGCTGGTCCACCTATCGAGCCAAGATAGAACCCACCGTGCTTTTGGCAGGCATCCACCACTTGTTGTGAGCGATTTCCTTTCGCCAGCATAATCATACTTCCGCCATTTTCTTGAAATAAATCAACGTAGCCATCCATTCTTCCAGCTGTGGTTGGTCCAAATGATCCAGATGGCATTCCAGCTGGTGTTTTTGCTGGTCCTGCGTAATAAACAGGATGATTTTTCATGTATTCTGGCATTGGTTGACCGTTATCTAGCATTTCTTTGATTCTTGCATGAGCAGCATCGCGAGCAACAATCAGTGTTCCTGTCAATTTAAGTCGTGTCTTAATCGGATACTTACTCAATTCTGCACAAACGTCAGCCATTGGTCGGTCAAGATTGATCTCCACGGGTGGTTCCAAATGCGGCGGTGTTTCAGGGAGTAATCGTTTTGGATTTTTTTCCAAGGCTTCTAAATAAATCCCGTCTTTGTTGATTTTTGCCTTAATATTTCGATCGGCTGAACACGAAACGCCCAGCCCAACAGGGCAAGATGCTGCATGTCGCGGCAATCGAATTACACGAACATCATGCGTGAAGTATTTTCCTCCAAATTGCGCTCCGATTAACGATTCTTGACAAATCTTTTGAACGCGCTCTTCCCATTCTTTATCTCTGAAGGCTTGCCCCCCCTCGTTTCCTTCTGTAGGAAGTTCATCGAAATAACCAGCCGAAGCTTTTTTTACAATCGCTAGGTTGGCTTCAGCTGAAGTTCCACCGATTACCAAGGCTAGGTGATATGGAGGACACGCTGCGGTTCCGAGGTCTTTAATTTTTTCACGTACAAACTCCGTAAGTGAAGCTTCGTTTAAAAGTGATTTTGTCTTCTGATATAAAAACGATTTATTCGCAGATCCGCCGCCTTTCGCGATGAAAAGAAAGTCGTAACTTCCTCCCTGTTTCGAATAAATATCAATTTGAGCTGGGAGGTTCGTTCCAGAGTTTTTTTCTTCAAACATCGATAAAGGAACAATTTGTGAGTAACGCAAATTATCATTTTGATACGTATTGTAGATTCCTCTCGATAAATGTTCTTCATCTTTGACTCCTGTATACACATCTTGCCCTTTTTTTGCGACAACAATTGCTGTTCCAGTGTCTTGACACATAGGTAGCTGACCGTCTTGAGCCGTTGCAGCATTCTGAAGTAAATTGTATGCTACAAAGCGATCGTTGTCCGTCGCCTCTGGATCCTCTAGAATTCGACTTAAACTTTCAAGATGCTTTGTTCTTAGATAGAATGAGACGTCATGCAGTGCATTTTCAGCCAGAAATTCAAGCCCTTTCGGATCAACTTTTAGAATCTCACGATCACCTAATTTTTCGACACTCACATACTCTGAGCTTATTTTTCGGTACTCTGTTTCGTCTTTTAGGATTGGAAAAGGATCTTGATATTTAAACTCAGCCATAAATTTTTGATTTGTAAATGTGCACCGTAAAAATAGTGACAAAAAACAAAAAAGCGATGTCGTTTTGGACATCGCTTCGTATACTCGCTTTTCAAATTTATTGTAGAGTGAACGTTATTGGAACGCGAACTCTCGTCACTACTTTTCGACCATCTTTTTCTCCTGGCTTCCATTTAGGAAAACTTCGAACGATACGAGTAGCTTCTCTGTTCAGGTTGTTGTATGTTCCTTTTGCAATTTTAACATCCGTTACTTCGCCGTCTTTCTGAACAAGAAATTCAACATACACTCGGCCTTCTTCTCCAAGCTCAATGGAAAAATCAGGATATTTTAAATTCCCATGGATGAAGGTTGTCATTTCGGAAAAACCACCAATATACTCAGCTTCGATGTCTGGAATATCAATAATTTGTGCTTCCACCTTTTTTGTTTCGATGACAATTTTATCGCGATCTCCTTTTTTAATGTTTAAGCCTTTTACAGTGACATCAGCTTTCACTTTCTCATTGGATGATTCGATTTTTTTAATGTCTTCGGTAACTTCTGCAGTCAGAGTTGTTGTGCTTTCTTCTGTTTCAACAATGTCGGCAGTTTTTGTTTCAATAACTTCTACTTCTTTCTCCTCTTCTTCTGCGTCTTGAATGTACACTTCAACACGAGCTTCATTAGCAGAAATTGTTTGTTCCAGCTTTTCAACAGGAGAGACGTAGGTAAATGCGGCTAGGGTAAACGAACCGGCAGCGAGTAAGCCGATTGCGAAGACTGTGCCTCTTCTTTTCTCAAGATCTTGTCTCGAATTTTTTTTTGCATTCATAATTCAATTTTTAAGTTTCCGATAGAAATTAATTCAAAGGATGTGCCAAAACGTACAAGTCAATATCAGTAAGGGATACAGTACGTTTATTTTGTTAAAAGTTTGTTAACAAGCATCTGAATTAAGCTGTATTGGGTAAGAATTGAATTAAGAGAAAAATGCAAAAATCGCGCCTCCTGTCCAAACGTACAAACTCACAAGAATGAGTTCCCCAAGAAACAGAGCGGCAATAAATTTTAAAAAGTGCATTCGCATCATTCCCGAGATAAAACAGATTAAGTCCGTCGGGACAATTGGAAAAAACGACCACAACAAAACTATGGAGAATCCATATTTATCAAGTTTTGAACGAAGATTTTCCATACGTGCAACACTGCGACCTTTAAACAAGCTTTCAGGTGCGAGTCGATAGGCACTGTAATAAACCAACGTCGACCCAATTAGAATGCCAATTAGGGAAATGGTTAAAACGAAAATGGGATTGTTCGGATAAAGGGCCATACCCATTAAGACGAAAATCGTGCTTGGTAGAAAAAGGAATGCGCGCAAGCAAGAAATCAGAATATAACAGGTTAATATTAAGGTTGAATTGTCGCTCAGGGAAGCTTGAAGACTCTCAGCCGTGAAAAGTTCTTGATTTGAAAAGTAAAACAGCAATCCGAACAGCACCAGAAGTGCCCAGGTCCAACGAAGTATTTTCTTAAATTTTTGAATCGTAATCATCGATATTTGGCAGGAAAGCAAATATCTACAAATTAATTGAGACGCACTCTTTACCCCAAGAGTTCTCGTCACTGGATGATGAACATAACTAAATTGTTAATTCATCGATAACTTATAGTGTGTATCAACCTCTTTCCTCATTAAAACAGCTATCTTCGCGGATAGGTGATGGTTATGGCAAAAAAGAAAAAACATACGCTTGAACTTGATCAGGAAATAGATTTCGATCTTATTGGAATCTGTTCTCATCATAGTGATTATCGATTGGCATGGGGGATAAATCAATGCCTTGAGCTCCACCTTTCCAAATGCGATGAGGATTATTGTGTCACAGATCGAAAAGGGATCGTGGTTTCGACACATTCTATGTATGAGTACCTCGACGAAGATAACCGACTGGTCTATTATCTGATTAAGAATAAAAATCAAGGGAAATATTTGATTTCAGAAAAAACGGGAATTGATTACTTTTTCTTCCTTTGCGATAATTGGGCGATTGAAATCTCCGATATCATCCTCGATTTAAAAAAAGTGCCAAGTATTTTGGGAGTCTATCCTTTTGATCCTCTCGAACTGCCTTCGGCCCAAAATATTGTATTTTAATATGAAAAGAACAAAAATAGTAGCCACGTTAGGTCCAGCAACTGCCTCGAAAGAAGTATTGAGGCAAATGTTTGAGGAAGGCGTAAATGTATGCCGAATAAATTTCTCTCATGGAAGTCATGAAGATCACGAAGCTGCAATCAGAACAATTAGAGACTTAAATACCGAAACGGGATTAAGTGTAGCCATACTCGCCGATATGCAAGGTCCAAAAATTAGAACAGGAAAAATGACCGACAATGGTGTCGAGTTGATCAACGGTTCTGAAGTGAAAATTGTTACGAAAGACATCCTCGGTACGGCAGAGCGTTTTTCTATCAACTATCAAAATTTGCCTCAAGATGTTAAGCCTGGAGAGAAGCTTCTCTTGGATGATGGTAAGCTGACACTGCAAGTTGTTTCCACAGATGGGAAATCTGAAATTGTTGCGAAAGTCATACTAGGTGGAACTCTTTCTTCTAGAAAAGGAGTCAATTTCCCCAATACGGGAATTTCAATGCCATGTTTAACACCAAAAGACTTAGTCGATTTAGACTTCGCTTTGTTGCATGAGGTTGATTGGATTGGACTCTCTTTTGTACGTTCAGCTGAAGATATTCGTGAACTGAAACAGATTATTAAAGATCAGAACAAAATTTCAAAAGTCGTAGCTAAAATTGAAAAGCCTGAAGCTTTAGATGAAATTGATTTGATTATCTCAGAAAGTGATGCCTTGATGGTGGCACGTGGAGATTTAGGAGTTGAGATTCCGTTTCAAAACGTACCATTGATTCAAAAAATGCTGATCAACAAGTGCAGATCACACGCAAAACCTGTCATTGTCGCAACACAAATGATGGAGAGTATGATCAACAACACCACACCCTCAAGAGCCGAGGTGAATGACGTAGCCAATGCTGTTTTCGACGGAACGGATGCGGTAATGCTCTCAGGTGAAACTTCAGTAGGAAAATACCCAGTAGAAGTCATCCGTGCTATGTCCAACATAGTAAAGGAAATAGAATCTTTTGATGGTTTATACAACAAAGAGGAACTTCCAGAAAAGGATCAAAGACGATTTATAACGGATTCCATTTGCTTTAATGCAGTTCGTTTGTCCAATCGTGTGGACGCGAAAGCAATTTTAACGATGTCCTTTACAGGATATACGGGATATAAAATTGCATCGCAACGACCACGCTCGAATATTTTTGTGTTCACGAGTAACCGCAGAATTTTAACGCAACTCAATTTGGTTTGGGGTGTGAAAGGATTTTATTACGACAAAACAGAAAGTACCGATCAAACCATTGCTGATATTAAGCGGCTTTTGCATAAAGAAGGACAAATTAAAAAAGGAGATTTAGTCATCAACATTGCGTCAATGCCAATCGAGGAGCACGGGAACTCGAATATGCTTAAGTTAAGCTATGTTGAATAAATGTTGACAAGTCAGATGTTTCTTAGTTGATTGCAAAGGCGAATTCACCTAGTTCTGTTGTCCAGTTCAAAATACAAGATGTTGAAAATAAAATTATTAACTGTGATTTGCTTTTTCTTAACTCTGAGAAGTCAAGCGCAGATTCAGTGTGATGTAGATGTTGAAATCCTTGAGGGGACATCAATCGAAATGTGTCAAAATGCACTTGTGCCCATCAACGCATCTTCAGGGTTCATTGCCTACGTTTGGAACGGTCCAACAATGGGAGTTTCTCAGGCTTTAACTCCAACAAGTTCAGGTCAATACATCGTTTTTGCAGAAGATGCCATAGGTTGTATTTCATCAGACACAATTCAAGTGACTGTTCTGCCTGTATCTACAGATAATATTCTTTCCAGTGCGGGTGACACTATTTGCGGAAGTGGAACAAGCACTTTGAGTTTGAGCAATTCCTACAGTATGTACAACTGGACAGGTGGTGCCACAACTCCGACATTGGAGGTGAGTCAATCAGGAACATACTCAGTAAGTGTAGTTGATCTTAACGATTGTGTCGCGACATTTAACTATAAAATCGAAAGACTTGATTTTGACGTTCTAATAGTAAATCAGAATGCCTGCGTGAATGCAACAGCGATTCAAGCAACAGGAGGGTCTGCTTATAGTTGGTCCACTGGGGAAACATCAAGTACCATTGTTGTGTCGCCTGACGTTCAAACAACCTACGATGTCACTATTACCGAGGGCACTTGTGTTACCAACCAATCAATAACCGTAGATCCATTAGAGGGGGAAGGATTAGAATTTTCATTACAAGACACTTTTTACATTGCTCTAGGTGATCCTCTTGCTATTTCTGGTCCGGCGAACTTCCTTTCGTATGATTGGAGTCCGGGGAATCAACTATTAGATTCTACAGTTCAAGTGATGTCATTCACAGGTACAGAAACACAGACAATAACTTTAACAGCAATTAACGCCGACGGTTGTGTGATCCAAGAAACGTTTACCGTTGTGGTAGTTTCACTAACAATTCCTGATGGTTTTTCACCAAACAATGACAATATCAACGACTTTTTTGAAATTCCTGAATTAATCGATTATAAAGGAGAACTTTCTGTATGGAACCGCTGGGGAGATGTTGTTTTTCAATCGAAGGATTATCAAAATGATTGGGGCGGCACCTGCGAAACTGGATTTTGCTTCGGTAGCGGTATAGATGTGGCTGACGGAACTTATTTCTACGCATTGAAAGTCGGTGATGTTCAGAAAGAAGGATACATAACAATATTAAGATAAGCGATGAAAACTAGAATTCTACTAGCCATTTTGATGCTACATGGAGTGAGCGATGCGCAGAATTTTCAGCGTTTTTCTCAATTGAACTTTACGCAGAGTTTCATTAATCCTGCGGCTTTGTCCATCGATGCAAAGTATCAAGTTGATATGATTTATCGCAATCAATGGTATAAGTTTGACGGCGCTCCGGCTACGATGGCAGCGAGTGCGCAATATGAATTGGCACCAGATATGGCTGTTGGGGTTAATTTTTACAACGACCAAATCGGTAAATTTCAGAACAACGCTTTCAATGCGCAATACGCGTACCGACTTCTTTATGATCAATCCAACGCACTCATTTTTGGTGTTGGAGCTGGTATTGAAAGTAAAGTGGCAGATTTGGCATCAACAAATACTATACAGCCCAATGATCCTACTTTCGCGCAAGGGTTTTCGCAAATATTCTTCAATAGTTCTTTCGGAATGTACTATTACTCACCGATGTTTTATATTGGTGCTTCCATTCCTCAAATGTTTCAAACCAATTTTAGCGGAGAAGATGGGTTTAAACCGAGTGATTTTCATTATTATTTCTCCACTGGTTGGTATCTGAATGCATCAGAAAACTACACGTTCAATCCGAATATTCAAGTAAAAGTGCTTCGAGGTGCTCCAATTCAAGGGGATTTACTTCTAAGAAATACCTTCTATGGAAGATGGAGTGTTGTTGTCGGTTACCGATCTGAGAATTCAATAATAGCAGGTCTGGATTTCCTTGTTACACCGTTCATGCGAGTAGGTTATGCTTTCAATCACGATGTTGGCGAACTCGCCAGAACAAAGGGAATGTCGAACGAAATTCACCTCGGATTTGGGTTTCCTTACCGAAATAGTAGAGAAGATTTTGGAGAGCCACGATACATTAATCGAAAAGGTGGGTTCCGACGGGATTACAAGCGTAAGTATAAGCGTAGTAAAATCCGTTAGAATTTTCACCAAATAAGGTTGTCTAGTAGTACTTATCTACCGTATATTTGTAGTTCATTTTTATCAAACTATAATGAGCGGATTCTCAAACAGACACATTGGTCCGGATTTAGCCGAAAAAAAGGCAATGTTGGACAAAGTTGGAGTAGTTTCAATTGAGGAATTAATTGACAAAACCATTCCAGCACACATCCGGTTGAACGGAGAGTTGAAAATTTCCGAAGGAATGTCAGAACAGGCATACCTGAACCATATCAATGAGCTTGCGGCCAGGAACAAAGTGTTCAAGTCGTTTATTGGACTTGGATACAACGACACCATCGTTCCTTCTGTAATTTTGAGAAATGTACTTGAAAATCCAGGATGGTATACAGCTTATACTCCGTACCAAGCTGAGATTTCACAAGGAAGATTGGAAGCGTTGTTGAATTTTCAAACCATGGTGATTGATCTCACTGGGATGGAATTAGCAAATGCATCTCTTCTAGATGAAGGCACAGCAGCAGCAGAGGCAATGATTATGTTCTACAACAGCAGATCAAGAGCCGAAATCAAAGAAGGAAAGAATAAATTTTTCCTTTCTGAAAACCTTTTCCCGCAAACAAATGCTGTAGTAAAAGGTCGCGCAGAGAATTTAGGAATCGAGATTGTGGTTGGTGATCCAGCTACATTCCAAGCGAGCCCAGAGTTTTTTGGATCTATCGTTCAATATCCAGACTCAAGAGGACAAATCAACGATATTAGCGCGTTCACAGCTAGAATGAACGAGGCGGATATTAAAGTTGCCGTTGCAGCAGACATCATGTCTTTAGTATTGTTGAAATCTCCAGGATCAATGGGTGCGGACGTAGTTTTCGGATCTACACAGAGATTCGGCGTCCCTATGGGATTTGGAGGACCTCATGCAGCCTATTTCGCGGTTAAGGAAACGTATAAGCGTCACCTTCCAGGGAGAATTATCGGAGTATCGAAGGATGCTGACGGAAAAATGGCTTTGCGAATGGCTCTTCAAACAAGAGAGCAACACATCAAGCGCGACAAAGCGACTTCAAATATTTGTACCGCTCAAGCCCTGTTAGCCGTAATGGCAAGTATGTACGCTGTTTATCACGGTCCACATGGATTGAAAAGTATCGCATATCGTATTCACGCTTTGGCTTCCAAAACCTCAAATTCTTTGAAAGCATCAGGAATTGAAGTAGGGTCAGGACCAATTTTTGATACTGTTTGGGTGAAAGGTGTAGACGCTGAAAACATCCGAACTGCGGCTGAAGCTAAAGGAATGAACTTCTTTTACATCAATGAAAACGAATTATCCATCAGTTTTGGTGAAACACATACAGAGAATGATGTTGCTGAGATATTAAGTTTGTTCGGAGTCGAAAAGTCTGTAGAAGCCACGCCAATTGATGCATCTCTTTTGAGAACGGATGCTGTTCTGACACATCCAANGTTTAGCAAATTTCACTCAGAGTCTAAAATGATGCGTTATTTGAAGCGCCTCGAAAATAAAGACCTTTCGTTAGTACACAGCATGATTCCTCTTGGGTCTTGTACGATGAAGCTAAACGCAGCGAGTGAATTAATGCCAATCACCAACCCTCAATTCGCTAACATGCACCCATTTGCACCTGTGAATCAGGCTGATGGTTATTATGCAATGTTCGAGGAGTTGGAAAAGGATTTGTGTGAATGTACCGGTTTTGCTGGTATGAGCTTGCAGCCAAACTCAGGAGCGCAAGGAGAGTATGCAGGATTAATGGTAATCAAAGCATTCCACGAATCGAATGGAGATACGGGAAGAACAAAAATGATTATTCCTTCATCGGCTCATGGAACAAACCCTGCATCGGCTGTAATGGCTGGATTTGAGGTAGTTGTTACTGGTTGCGACGAAAATGGAAACATTGATATCGAACAACTTCGTGCGAAAGCAGAGGAGCTAAAAGATACTCTCGGAGGAATTATGGTTACGTATCCTTCAACACACGGTGTTTACGAAGAAGGAATTAAAGAAATCACATCGATCATCCATGACTTTGGAGGACAGGTGTACATGGACGGTGCGAATATGAATGCACAAGTTGGATTGACCAACCCAGGAAACATCGGTGCAGACGTTTGTCACTTGAATTTGCACAAAACATTCGCGATCCCTCACGGAGGTGGAGGACCTGGAATGGGACCAATCGGTGTGGCAGCACACTTAAAACCATTCCTTCCTGGATCGCCATTGGTAAAAGCAGGTGGAGAACATGCTATCAACGCTATTTCAGCGGCTCCTTACGGTAGCGCATTGATTTTACTTATTTCCTACGGTTATATCAAAATGCTCGGTTTCAAAGGACTCAGAGAGTCGACAGAAGCTGCAATCCTAAACGCAAATTACATAGCAGCAGGATTGAAAGGGCATTACGATACACTTTATGCAGGTAAAAATGGTACGGTAGCCCACGAAATGATCGTAGATTGTCGTGAATTCAAAAAAACGGCTAATATCGAAGTAGCAGACATCGCAAAAAGATTGATCGATTACGGTTTTCACGCACCAACTGTATCTTTCCCAGTAGCGGGTACTTTGATGATTGAGCCAACGGAAAGTGAGGACAAGGAAGAATTGGATCGCTTTGTTGAAGCAATGGTGACTATTCGTGCTGAAATCAGAGAAATTGAAAACGGTCACGCAGACAAAGAGAATAACCTTCTCAAAAATGCACCACATACTGCAGATTCTATAATCAACAGAAATTGGGAGTATCCGTATTCGCCACAAGAAGCGGCATACCCAGTGGAATACTTGAAAGAATGGAAATATTGGGTGCCTGTGCGTCGTGTAGACAATGCATTCGGTGATAGAAACCTAGTATGTTCTTGCCCAAGTGTAGAATCATACATGGTAGAAGCATAATTGCATGAACCAATAGTATTGAAACCTCATTCCAATTGCTTTTGGAGTGAGGTTTTTTATTTTTGAGGAAACCTGAACTTCATGAAACTAATCGCAACCCTTTTTCTCCTTTTTACAATTGGAGCTGTTTCGGCACAATCAAAGAACAACTTAAAGAATTATCAACCCACATCTGATTTCGAAAATATAGATGTACTGAAAATCTCAGAAGACACTCACCAATCATCGTATATTATTTGGGTTCGAGACAGTGTCCCGGAACATTACCATGCGTCGCACACAGAGACTATTGTTGTGATATCTGGAAAAGCAAAAATGGTTATGGGGAATTTACAATTCGTTCTCCAAAAGGGTGATTACTTGCACATACCCGAAGGTACGACACATTCAGTGATTGAGGTGATGTCACGCAAACCGCTAAAGGTTCTTTCTACCCAAATGCCTCTTTTTGAGGGGAAAGACCGTATTTTCACCGATAAGAAAGAAGAATGATGGTCTTCATTTTATTAATGGAAGGTTATTCATATCTTGAAACACAATTGCAAATAAACCAATCAAATGAAATTACTTCTTATCAGTTTAATGGCACTTATTGGTACTTCAATAGTGGCGCAAAATGCCATAGTTTGGGAACCTGAAATTGTTGTTTCCGACGGGTCGCTTTATGGCAATTACCGCCCAAGAGCAACTGTCGTAGATGATTCACCTGTGGTGATTTATGGTAAGTCGGGCTTCGACAATCTGTTTATATCCCGTTGGAACGGCACTGGTTTTGACACACAGCCAGCAATCCCGTCAGGCACCTTTGCCTACATCGCAAATTGGACAGGAGCAGATATCGCATCAAAAGGAGATACCGTTATAGCCGTTTTTAAATTGGGACCCATTGAGTCGGGGAATGTTTATGTAACGCGATCTGTAGATGGAGGAGTAACCTTTTCAGATACAATTCGCGCGAATATTTATTCCAATGGAAACGCTTGGCTTCCGTCGTTAGAAATGGACGAAAGTGGCAATCCTGTTGTTTCCATGATGATACACAACGGTTCTTGGGGAAACCCTCGTTATGCACTTTCACGTTCCAACGATGCAGGGCTAACATTTGAACCAATTGAAGAAGTTGCCGATGGAATTCCAGGAGAAGCCTGTGATTGCTGTCCTTCAGAAGTTGCCATCAGCGGGCAAAAACAAGTCATGTTCTTTCGAAATAATGAGTCGAACATTCGCGATATTTTCGGTGTGCTCTCGTTGGATGGAGGTGCCTCTTTTCCTTTTTACACGAACGTAGATCAAACCAACTGGTCGATTAGCGCTTGCCCTTCGACGGGAATGGATGGTGTGTTTTTGGGAGATGATTTATACACAGTTTATTCGAGCGCAGCAGAGGGAATCTATCGTGTTTATGTCTCCAAATCTGATGTTTCTTCGGGATTAACGTTCATGGAGCGAAGTACAGTTGCAGTTCCAAACCCATCAAATGGTACTCAAAATTATCCCACCATTTCCGCAGTGAATGACACAGTTGTTATGGCTTGGGAAGAGCGCATCAATTTTAACAAGGAAATATATTATTCTGTTTCCATTCCCGGAATTGACCCAATGGTTGGTTTGACATCCTATAAATATCAGGCGAATGATAGCACGGATGGGGCGCAAACGAATCCAGAGATTATTTACCAAAACGGCTTTGTGCATTTGTTTTATCAAGATGATTATACGGGTGACCTGATCTATAAACGTGGGCAAATCGATGTAACCGCAGGTCTCGAGATTTCCAGTTTGGGAAGTATAGAAATTGTACCGAATCCATCAGAATCTGCGGGAGTCAATGTTTTCAATTGTGAGAAGATTGAAGCGATTTATACTGTTTCAGGTCAACTGATTCCTTTCGAAGTCGAATCATCCAAAGACGGACTGAAGTTGCAATCAAGTAATTTGAAATCAGGCATTTATTTTATCCATGCTCTCAATAATAATGGAGAGCCAAGCATCGTAAAATGGCAAATTAAGTGATTATTTATTTGTATCTTTTCAAATTATTAGGCTGCTAATATTCATCACGATCTTAACTTTTTCAAATTCGGTTTATTCCCAATTGTTTTCTGAGGATTTTGGAACTGGTTTTGCGAGTATTAGCACAGTTGATTGGCCCACAGCTTNTCGGGGTGGAGGAGCGAGTTCTTTCAATACTTCTGTTGGCGCTTGTTCTGCCGCGGGGGATTACAGTTATCCACTAAATGCCTTTGGTAGTTATATTACCACTTCCGCGATCGCAATTCCAGCAACTGGATACGAGTTAACGTTTGATTATTCCTTCAATTTGGCATTCAGTTTTCCTGCAGTTGAAATTCGAACTGGTGCGANGTGTGGAACAACATTACAAGCGTCAACTACATTAACCAATACAAGTGGTGCGTGTAACTCAGAAGTGGTCGATCTCAGTGCGTATGCAGGACAAACGATTTACATTCGATTTCGATCCAACACTTCTTCAGCAACGACTTATTGGGACAATATTTCAGTAGATCTTTCCAGCGGAGGCGGAGGTGGTGGATGTCTTTTGACGGATGATTTTGGAACGGCATTCACTTCGATCAGTACAACCAATTGGCCTTCCACTTGTCGATCCGGCAGTCCAAGTTCATTCAATACCTCTACCGTTTCATGTGGNGGTGCGCCGGACTATAATTATGGGATGAGTGGTTTTGGAGTCTACATTACATCCATGGCATTGACCATTCCTTCTACAGGTTATTCGCTTGATTTTGAATACAATTTCAATTATTCTTTCAGTTTCCCAAGCGTAGAAATAAGAACAGGTGCTGCGTGTGGAACAACTTTACAAGCGACGCATACGCTTACCAATACAGCGGGAGTTTGTACGCCGCATTCCATTGATTTAAGTGCATTCAATGGCCAAACCATATACATTCGATTTCGCTCGAATACTTCCTCAGCAACATTTTATTTTGACGACGTCTCCGTCTGTGGTGGTACTGGGGGATCTGGAATTGATCANAAATGGGCGGATAATTTTAATGATAATGATCTGATTTTGGACTACGCTGGGAATGACGGCGATNAGGCTTGTACAGGCTGCGGTAATTGGTCTTTAAATGGTGGCGCAAGTCTCGAGTTGGTTCCAAGTGGCGGGTGGAATGGAAACTCGAATGAAACAGAAGCTTTTCCAGACAATATGCCGAATGTGTATTACGCCAAATTGGATCGAAATGAATGGATTGAGTCTCCCACAATTGATCTTTCAGGAATGTCGAGTGTGAAAATAAGCTTTTATGCAAAATCGTCTTCATCTGGGACTGGTGGTGGGGATTCATGGAGTAGTTTTAGCGATCACCTCAGACTTCAAATTTGGGATGGAAGCACATGGATTACGGTAAAGGATATTACGGAAGGGACTGCTGTTTCAGAAAATCAAATCTCTCCTGCTTTGCCTTTGAATTATTTTTGTTTTTCTGCGTATAAAGAATCAACCAGTCCAGGCAACTACTATTACTCTAGTGTTCCTAATGTGAACAGTGCTTATTTCCACAGCAATTTTAAGTTTCGCGTCATTTTTGAAGGAGGTTTCTCCGGGAGTCCCTTTGCATGGGTTGACGATTTCACATTTAGAACGGACAATGATGGCTACTCAACCATGATTCCATGCGGAATTTCTTTTTGGAATCAGCCAACAGCTACAAGTTACGGTCAGGATACTGGCACAACTGGCAACAACAATGCGGAAAAAGGAGTAGAACTTGAGTTAGACAATTCGATTAGTTTTCCACCCGTTTGGAATTCGGAAGCGAATGATGGAGATGCTGTTTCTCAGGTTTTTGGAGTAAATGAGTCGGAACGCGTTGTTTTTACCGTTTTAAGTGAACAAAGAATTCAGTTTGCCTTTCCTAGAGTCCATTATTACGCGCCAGACATCGGCAATCAATCGACAGTGATGTCACTTGATAATTCGTATTCTGGCCCTGGATATCGCTATTATGCAGTCGAGTATATAAGTTGTGATCTCGCTAGCGCATCGATTGCGGAACCAACAGATGATTTCCAGTATTACTTTAGTTTTGAGTATGGGAATGAATTTATTCCTGTGTTTTACCAATTGAACACTTCTGGAATCGAAACAGGCGGCGGTGTTACTTCGGTATTTGAGCGGTTTAATGCCCCAGATGTCATTTCCACGGATAATTGTGGGCTTGTACTAGGCGTTGAAATGAAAGAATTCGATGTGTACGAAGAAAATGAAGTGGCAACAATCCATTGGACAACTTTAACAGAACGCGATGCAGCAAGATTTGAAATACAACGTTCTTACGATGCTGAAAACTATGAAACCATAGGACAAGTTTCTGCGATTGGTAATAGTTCAGCTGAGGTAGGTTATGAATATCTGGATTTTGATTGGAACGGAACAAAAGCGTACTACCGTCTAAGACAAGTCGATTTAGATGGTGCTTTCGAATTTTTTGGGCCGAGAAGTTTGGATCACAATGGCATTCACCTTTTCCCTAATCCGGCAAAAGATCATTTCGAAATCACGTCAAATAATCCAATTATAGAAATATCTATGACGGATGCTTGCGGAAAGCAGTTGGAGGTTCTTTCTACGATAAACGACAATTCGGCACAAGTTCCCATTCGAATCCAACCGTTGGAATCTATTATGTGAAAGTGACGGCTAATGACAGATCGAAACAACGAATGCCAATAGTTATAAATTAAAGCAATCCAATGATAATTTCAACAACAGAAACTATTCCGAATAAGCAAGTAACAGAAGTCCTAGGTATTTCTAGAGGAAGCACAGTTCGCGCAAGAAACTTTGGGCGAGATATTCTCGCTGGATTTAAAAATTTTGTGGGAGGTGAGATTGACGGTTACACCAAATTACAAGCTCAATCTCGCGAGCAAGCCATAGAACGTATGATTCTGGATGCGGAAAGGTTGGGCGCAGATACCATCGTCAATGTGCGCTTTTCGACGAGTACGATAATGCAGGGTGCTTCTGAAATTCTTGCCTACGGCACCGCGGTCAAGTTATCATGATTGCAGTAGAAGGAATGTTCGCCATCCAAGGGATTGTCCTGTTAGCGGTGCTCGTGACTATCATTGTTTTGGTTGTTCGGCGAATTAAAGAAAAGAAAAACGAAACTTTCGAAAAACGAGATAATTGATGCGTCCAATTGTGTTATTGCATGGTGCTCTGGGTTCCGATCGTCAAGTGGAGCGATTGAAGACAGAGCTAGAACAGAAATTTAAGGTCTTCACTTTGTGTTTCGAAGGACATGGATCCAGAAATTCCGAACGACCGCTTCGAATTGAACATTTCTCTGAAAATTTAAGAGACTTTCTTGAGGAGAATAACTTGGTAAAACCTATCGTTTTTGGCTACAGCATGGGAGGGTATGTAGCGATATACACTGAAGCGATGTTTCCCAATTCTTTTGAGAAAATAATAACCTTAGGAACTAAGTTTTCTTGGACTCCTGGCATCGCCGCGCGCGAAGTTCGAATGCTCCAACCTGAAATTATCGAAGAGAAAGTCCCGAAATTTGCCGCGCATCTTGATCAAATGCATGCACCCAACGACTGGAAGGCGATAATGAATGCAACAGCTGAAATGATGGAGAATATGGGAGAGAATCCATCTTTGGACGATGTTGAGTTATCACAAATTGTTTGTCCAGTTGTTTTAATGCTAGGCGGAAAGGATAATATGGTTTCCCACGCAGAAACCGACGCAATCAAAACTAAAATTCCAAACGCCGAATTTCATTCGTTTGAAAATTTTGAGCATCCTATGGAAAAGGTTGATCTTTCCGTTCTGGGTGGGTTTATTTGTGATATGTAAGTACAGAATAGTCTTTTAAATTATTCTGCCACTCTCGTCCAATCAAAGTCCAAGTCGCACATGTAAAGCACCAATCCGTTTCGGTCGAGTAGGACGCTTTTTTTGTTGGGCATTGCCTCATAGAAATACTGCAGTTCACCTTCAAAATAACCGCCATAAACGATGGCCAGTTTTGACGCGCCAGATTCCTTCCAAAGTTTTACGGCTTGCTCTGGTTTAAAGTCGTGAATGGGAATCGACCAGCCATAACGCCCTGCTGGTTGCAAAATAACTGGACACTGCGGTGTTAAGCCACCGTAACTTACAATCACCAAATCATCGCGGTCGGTGAACTTGCGAATCTCACTGGAGACACGATCGATGTAATAATTGTCTTTGTAATAGTTTTTCTCTGCGAAAAAGCTGTACTCTCCTAAAATAGTTACCACGATTAGTAGAATTGGAATGAACTTGAAGTCCTGAGCGGTATTAATGCGGTCGTAAATCCACTGCAATCCCATCGCGATGAAAATGGAACAACAAATCACAAATGGAATTTGATAGTAGTTGTGCTTTAGGTTCAAATTGAAAAAGATGGCAACATAAATGATCGTTCCCAGTAAAACGGAAAGAGACCACCAATAACTTTTGGATTTCTTGTAACTAATGAGACCAATTAAGGCAACAAGTGAACCAAAAAGCCCGAGAACTTCTATGTAAACACGTTCAGCAATCAAGTACCAGGTTTGCCAGTAGGATCGCTGATTCATTGTTCCAAAATACCAGTACCACATTTCGGTAAACTTGTTGTAATTCGGGATCAATGACCAGTCAGGAGCGTGCGCATTTACCGCTTTTGAGTATTTCACCCAAAGAATCAATGCGATTACGGGAAGCACAAAAATAGGAGATCGGTACAAAAACCACCTCAATTTNCCTTGTTGTTGGGCGTAAAGCAAGATGGGAAGAGCAAAATAAAAGGCATAGGGCGCTTTAACTAGCATTGCGATCATGGCACAGCCGAGTGCAATCAGAAGGGTTTTAAAGTTTTGATCACGGATGGCTTTCATTGAAAAGTAGAGCATCGCCAAGGCGAATGAAATCGAGAAGAAGTCAATGTGAATCGCTGTGGAGTAATAGAGTGCGAGCGGCATCGTCCCAGCAATTAATACGGCAAACTCGGGCACCCAGTTATCGAAAACAAGTCGAAGTGATTTGTACAGATAAACCATCGCTAATACAAAAAACAAGAGAAAAAATAATCGCGCGACAATTAGGTGTGGACCAAATATTTTGTAGAGTTGTGCAACCGCGTATTCTGGCAATGGAAATTCCAGGATCAAGGTTTTATGACCTCCCATCCAGCAAACGGTTGGCGCTAGAAACGGAGCATCATCGTAATAATAACCCTCGATGTATTGATTGGTATCGAATTGCCGCCAAGCATNTGGGCTGTCTATGGAACCACCGAGATGAAAGACTCGAANGAGCATTAAAAAGACGATGATTGAAGNAATTTTGTAATTGATGTTCAGCCGTTTCATTAGTAAAAATAATTGCGGTGATATTCATCAACAATCGGGGCTAATTCTTCATCACTTTTAGAATTTCCAAAAGCCATGATGTAGTCAAACTTATCTTCCCGGTCTAGATAGGATTGAAGCATTTCCCTTTTAACGAATCCAGTCACATTTTTCTCCTTCCAACTGCCTAAGTTGATATTATTTTCATCGTATAGAAATTGGGTGGAAATCAACTCAGCTTTAAATTCATCGGCAAAAGGTTTCAACCATTCGGGGAATGATCCAGAGAGAATCAGCAACTTTGTTCCTTCGCGCTTTTCATTTTCCATCCAACGAACAGCGGAAAGGTAACATCGTTTTTTATGGGCTTTGTGAAATGCTTTTCCTTTTTCTAGCAAGTCAGTTTTGGAAAGGCCATTGAAGTTGTTTTTAATGAACGCGGCTTTCAAATCATTGCGAGATGACGCACCAAAAAGAACCATCAAATATGGAAGCATGATTTGAAAGGTAGAAAGGATGTATTTCTTTGAACTGTTGAACTTTGCGAAGTCCAACATAGAATCACCGCGGTAAATTGTTCCGTCAAAATCCAATACAGCCAGCTTTCTCATAATGTTTTGCGTTTAAAAATAGATTCGGGAATGTTTTTGAGAATCCATGAAATCGGTCGCCAAATGGGTTTTACATAAATGATATTTCGATTTCCAGAAAGGGCATTTTTCACGATCACTTCAGCAACTTGTTCAGGGGATGCCGTTAATCGATTGGGCAAATCCATTCCCGAAGTCATTTTTGTGCGAATAAAGCCTGGACGAATCGTAAGTACTCGAACACCATCCGAATAGAGATATTGTCGCAAGCCGCTTAGGAAATTATCAAACCCACTTTTCGCAGATCCGTAGACGATATTTGATGTTTTTCCACGAACGGCACCAACAGAACTAACCCCAACGATAGTTCCAGATTTTTGCGCTTTGAATTTCTTTGCAATTGCCCCTAAAATTCGAACGGCTCCCGTATAATTTACGGAGATCGTATTCTCCGCTTCAGTCTCGTACAAAGCAGTTTCGTTGTCAGGAAGCGTTCCCGCAGTATAAAGGACACCATCGAAATCCAATTGATCCATTGTAGCAATGGCTTCACTTGGCTTTGTGACGTCCATTTCGACAATCTCGTGTTTGGTTTCTGGAAGTTCGTATGGTTTGTGGGATCCCAAAATTACGGTTATGTTTCGCGCTTCGAAAAGTGGAATGCATGCTTGAGCAACATCAGAATTTGCGCCTATAATTAAGAATCGTTTACTCATGGTGTTAAATTAAGACGTTTTGATAGAAGAGAGGAAATGCGGCCCGAGTTATATTCCGAAATCTGATTTTTAAATTGTGTTGCTTCGGGATACATTTTTTGGAATTGCTTTTCGGAAAGTAGAGCGTCTTTTACTAAATAAACCTGTCCGCTTTCTTCCGCAATTATTTCGTTGAGTTGCTGCAAGGTTTTCTCGATTCCTTTTTTGTAGATGAAATCAAACGCAAAGGAAAATCCTGGTTTTGGAAACGATAAAATTCCGGGTGAATGGAGAGTTCCATGTTTCTTTATTACCGACAAAACGGGGAGGAATCCCGAGGCATGAATTACTTCGAAAATTCGCTCAATTTTTGGAAGAATATTTTCTCGCTCGAATTGAAATTGAAGTTGATAAAAACCACGTGTTCCATAAAGGTAATTCCAATTTGAAATACGATCTAGGGGAAATAAAACGTCATCTAGCAACACCTCGTTTTGAGGCTTCAACNTTTTCTTAGCGTAACGTTTGTTGTACGCTTTCATTACGAAAGGTTGTACGAATGGAACCGACTTAAATGGGATGCTTATTTTGGGTTTTTTAAGCTGGAAATCAGTTGGAATTTCACCTCCTTTTTTAATCCGATTTTCGATCAATAAAAAGGTATTCATTGTATAGAAATCGAACCAGCCAGTTTTGTAGTCTGCATCGCTTTTCCAAAGTGAATCTAGAAGTGAATTCAATTGATCAAATGACTGAACGTTTTGCTGAAAAGTTATACTATTTAGGCTTATTAGTTTGATTTTTGCGGAAATGATAACTCCAGTGAGTCCGAGTCCTCCAATCGTAGTATTAAATAATTGCGAATTATTTTGACTAGAGCAATCGATTATTTCCCCATTTGGGCGGCCTATTTTTAGACTTTCAATCCAACGTCCTAGAGTTCCATTTTGTGCGTGATTTTTACCATGAATGTCTGCCGCAATCATTCCACCAATTGTTGCGTGTTGTGTCCCTGGAATTACGGGTAAAATAAACCCTTTTGGAACGATGAAATTGAGAGCTTCACCAGCGCTAAAACCTGAACTTACTTCTAAAATAGTATCGTTTAGTTTAAGTGTTTTTTTGTTTTTGGTGAGGTCTAACATTTCCGATTGAAGCGACGCATCTCCGTAACTTCTTCCATTTCCTCTCGGGCAAAACTCCCCCTTTGGAGTCCATCCGTTTTCAATCGAAAGCAAGCGCGCTTCGTCTACTTTTGGCCGGCCATTCCAGTTGGAGATTTTCATGAATTCGGGTAAAGTGTAATAATAAGAATTATAAAACTGATCAGAAGTAAAAGCACGCTCCAGAAATTTCGAATGAGAATAGAAATTGGATCTTTTTGAAGATTTTTAATCGCTTTGAAATGATAGGTAATGATCGCTATATACGTCAACGGAATCGTGAAATAAGGAAGAAGCGTAAAGGACTCGGGATACTGAGAAAACACAAAGTGAATATAAGCAGCGTAGATTAAAACAATAAGATGGATCAAGAATAGCGTCGTGGTCTGGAGCTTTAGTTTTGAGTAGAACGTTACCGTTTTTCGATATTTAATACCGGTATTCTCGAATAATTTCACGTCACTGTAGCGTTTGATCAAAACGAGGTACGTCGCGAGCACACCTACCATTAGTATAATCCAAAGGCTCAAAGGAGCGTCTGCAATTTCTTGTCCAATGAGTAGTCGAATGTAATAGCCCGAAAGAATACAAAGTAAATCTATTAGTGCGATTTGCTTTAAAAATTCAGAGTAAATCAGGTTTATTGTAACGTAGCATGCACCAAAAACGGCGATCGATCCAGAGATCAAGAAAAGTGTNGTAAGTCCGACTGTGAGAAAGATCAACTGTATAACGCGTGCATCTAGGTGAGCTATTTCATTCGATGCAATGGCGCGATTTTTCTTTTCAGGGTGTTTTTGATCGGAGTCTTTATCTCTCAAGTCGTTGTGAATGTACACAGAGGATGCAATCAGCGAAAATCCCCAGAACGCCAGTAAAAGTTGTAGCATTAAGGTCGCGTTCCAGGTAACGGCAGCAAATATAGCTGGAATGAAGATCAAGCCATTTTTTAGCCATTGAATTGGGGAGATTGTTTTGATGAGTTTCACTCGGTGAGGGATCAGTTGATTTTTAAAGATACCTATTTCAAGTAATCTACCAAGTGAGATTTTAAATCGGTGTGTTTTAGGATCTTTTTTTCGCTTGTNAATAAGGCAATTATGAAATAGTTGAAAACTTTATGATTAAAAAGTAATCAANATGTGATTAGAAATTCATAGTTTTACAACTCAGCCTCAGAACATTTTCAAAATAATTTCATGTATTTGAATACGCACACATATTACAGTTTGCGGTATGGGGTAATGTCGCCGAACGAATTGGCACATGAGGTCAAAAAGCACCAATGTCCCATATTCGCTGTTACAGATATTAACACGACTTCTGCGTGCTTAGAAATGCTGCGCGAAGGCCCCAAGGTTGGTGTTCGTCCTGTTGTGGGAGTCGATTTTCGCAACGGCATTCGACAGCAGTTTATCCTCCTTGCGCGAAACAATCAAGGATTTCAGAATATCAATTATTACCTCACGAAAATGCTTCACGAGGAACTTGATTTCCCCGAAGACGCACCTGAATTACCGCATACGTTTGTAATTTATCCTTTTAACAACGACAAGCCGAGAACGCTTAAACGGTACGAGTATTTGGGTATTGCACCGAAGGACATCCCACACGTTCGAATGCAAAAATTGGACACGTCAAAAATGGTCGTGCTGCAAACGGTCACTTTTCGTCACAAGAAAGATTTTAATGCACACCGATTGTTACGAGCTATTGACAAAAATGTACTTCTGAGTAAACTTCCACAGTCGGAACAAGCGCGCGAAGAGGATCAGATCTGGTCACGTGATCGCATTCATCAAGTGTATCAAGAATTTCCAGATCTTGTTGAGAACACCAAGGGAATTCTCGATGCTTGCCGCGTCAATTTCACATTTCAGGATCAAGCCGAACAGCAAAATCAGAAAAACTATACGGATAGTGCCGAAGAGGATGAAGCGATGTTAGAACGACTTTGCTATGAAGGTATTTCTTATCGCTATCCAGATGCTTCTCAAGAAGTGTACGATCGAATTCAGAAAGAACTTGGGACGATTAAACAAATGGGCTTCGTTTCGTATTTTTTAATGAATTGGGACATCGTAGGCTATGCACGGAAACAAGGATATTTCTATGTAGGGAGAGGAAGTGGTGCAAATAGTATTGTGGCGTATTTACTGCGAATTACCGACGTTGATCCAATAGAACTTGATCTTTATTTTGAGCGTTTCATTAACCTGTATCGAACCAATCCTCCTGATTTTGATATTGATTTTTCGTGGCGAGATCGCGAGGATATGACACGCTATATTTTTGAACGGTTCGATCATGTGGCACTCGTAGCAACATACAATACGTTTAAAGACCGTGCGGTAATTCGTGAATTAGGGAAGGTTTTCGGACTTCCAAAAGAGGAAATTGACAAGCTCACAAAGGGAGAGATGCAGCCCTGGCAATTGAATCACCTTTCCTCACTAGTAATCAAATACGCAAAATATATTCATGGATTCCCGAGTCATTTGAGTGTCCATGCAAGCGGAATTGTCATCGCAGAGAAACCGATTCAAGCATTTTCAGCAACGTTTTTGCCTCCAAAGGGGTATCCCACCATTCAGTTTGACATGCACATCGCCGAAGATGTTGGACTGTATAAATTCGATATTTTGAGTCAGCGCGGGTTGAGTAAAATTAGAGACACTTTGGATATTATTTATACAAACAATCCACAATCTCCTAAAATCGATATTCACAACATGGCAATGCTCAAAAGTGATCCGAAAGTGAAAGCAGTTCTTAGGGAAGCAAAGCCAATTGGGTGTTTTTATGTTGAATCGCCAGCCATGCGAATGTTGCTCACCAAATTACAGGTGGATGATTACCTTGGACTGGTCGCTGCAAGTTCGGTGATCCGTCCGGGTGTTGCGAAATCTGGAATGATGCAAGCCTATATCAAGCGCTTCCGTCACCCTGAATTGCGAAAAGAAGCGCATCCCGTTTTGTTGAAACTAATGCCTGAAACGTATGGCGTAATGGTTTACCAAGAGGACGTGATCAAAGTGGCGCACTTTTTTGCGGGATTAACGCTTGGTGAAGCCGATAAAATGCGCCGTGGAATGTCGGGAAAGTTTCGGTCAAGAGACGAATTTCAAGAAGTGAAACGGAAGTTTTTCGACAACTGTATCAATGAGAAAGGGCATTCCATGGAATTAACAAAAGAGGTTTGGCGACAGACAGAAAGTTTTGCAGGCTATGCTTTTGCTAAAGGTCATTCGGCATCGTATGCAGTGGAAAGTTATCAATGTCTCTACCTCAAAGCGTACTATCCTTTGGAATTTATGGTCGCGACAATTAATAATTACGGCGGATTTTACCAAACAGAACTTTACGTTCAAGAAGCCCGCCTGTTTGGAGGAGAAATTTGTCCCCCATGCATTAATAATAGTGAACTATTGACAAGGTTGATTGGACATAAAATCTACCTCGGTTTTCACCTTTTAAACTCTTTCGATGTGAAAACAGCACGCATGATCATGACGGATAGAGAATTAAATGGTGCCTACGCAAGTTTGGACGATATCCTCGATCGAATTCCAATTTCTATGGAGCAAATTGTTATTCTTATTCGGATTGATGCGCTTCGATTTACAGAGAAAGACAAACGAACGCTGTTGTGGCAGGTACACTTCAAATGGAATAAAGAATCGCAAAAAGATATCTCGATGGCCGATTTGTTCCGTGTGCAGCCACGAGAGTTTGACGTTCCAAAGTTGGAGAATTCTTGGCAAGAAGATGCTTTTGATCAGATTGAGCTCTTGGGCTTTCCAATTCACAGTCCGTTTCAGTTTCTACTCGAAGATGAGGTTCCTGCGGTGCTTGCGAAAGACTTACCTCGGCAAAAAGGGAAAATGGTTTGGATTAAAGGCTATTTGATTCATGCCAAGCGAACAACGACTTCTGATGGGAAATTGATGTATTTCGGAACGTTTCTAGACGAAGAAGGAAATTGGCTCGATACGGTACATTTTCCAGAAGTTGCTCAAAAATTCAGGTTTCGAGGTACGGGAGTATACAAGGTTCGAGGAAGGGTCATTGTGGAGTACGAATGTATTTCGGTAGAAGTCGAGCACATGGAAAAAATGGCAATAATTCAAGATCCGAGGTACGCCGAAGTGAAGACAATCAAGCCGGTGGAGACATCAAATTCACGAAGAGATTATGGGAGTCGGACGAATAGGGTAGAGTTTTGAGTTTAAGAATATTGAATAGTGATTTTCTTTCTCAATTCGAAGAGGTAATTATTCNCCCTTTGGAGGGCGCTAGGGGNAGGGTTTCACAGAGTTATCTATATTCGATTGCTAGCTATAAGTGATTGAAAATAGGTTCTTCTTCGGTAGGCCAACTCCCCCTCCAAAGGGGGGGCAAAAG
>JGI26081J50195_1000041_pt1 | contig 49367 bp, 50 predicted proteins | sample SaaInl74LU_5_DNA_FD_50195 | JGI IMG/M metagenome (IMG submission 50195) | reverse complement strand
TGTGCTGTGAAGCCCCTCTCAATCGGGATGCGTATATTACGCTTTTGAATCTTATTGTCAACGTTTTATTTTATTAATTCGTAAAAAAATACCTAAACTAAAACCTTGCAATCGCTTGCTGTACGAGGCTTTTGCCTGATGGCTTAACCTGATGTCCTGCAAGTGAGGAGCGCATTCTACAGACTTAATTTTTATCGTCAACAGCTTATCGTAATTAAATTGAAATATTTTATATTACGCCGAAATATTACCCGATCCTCTCTATTTCTTTTACAATAGACACAGTATTTTTACAAAACAGGACTATCTTTATGCCCATTCATGCCTATAAAGGAATAACTCCATCTATCGCTTCAGGAGTGTTTATAGAAGATAGCGCGGTTCTCTATGGTGATATCACGCTAGCAAATGATGTTAGCATCTGGCCTTTAGTTGCTGCGCGCGGTGATGTAAATCATATTCACATTGGCGCACGGTCTAACATCCAAGATGGCACTATATTACATGTCACTCGTAAATCACCTTCTTTACCTGATGGTTTTCCGTTGATTATTGGTGAAGATGTAACGGTTGGACATCAATGTATGTTACATGGTTGTACCTTGGGTAACCGCATTTTAGTAGGTATGGGCTCAGTAGTAATGGATGGGGTTGTTGTTGAGGATGATGTCTTTATTGGTGCAGGCTCCGTGGTACCACCGAATAAAGTGTTAAAGAGTGGCTATCTATATGTCGGTAACCCTGCAAAGCAAGCTCGCCCTTTAAAACCTTCTGAATCAGCATTCCTGACACAATCAGCGCAAAACTATGTTGCTTTAAAAGACGAATACTTAGCTATGTTAAAATGATTTAGCCTTGAATCTGTTTTCTTAACGTTTCTAACACTGGGGTAGTGTTCACTACCTGCCCCGTCCATAACTCAAAACTTTTAGCAGCTTGCCCTACAAGCATCCCTAATCCATCACTCACATTTCGACTGCCTTGTTGATGAGCATGTTTCAAAAATGCCGTGGGCTCTTTGCGATATACCATATCGTAAATACACGTAGTCTCTTCATATATATGATTAGATATGTCGGGTACTTCACCATTCATACTTAAACTAGTCGCATTAATAACGACATCATATTGATCATGTTTCACACTATCAAACCCACCGGCAGTGAATTTCCAGTTTGGCTGTCCACTGACAAATTGAGCGACTAACTCTTTGGCCCGTTGTTCATTACGATTAATAATATGCAATGAATGGATATCTTGAGCAAANAATGGCGCTATAATACCTTTGGCAGCGCCACCGGCTCCTATGACCAAAATACGTTGACCTTTTAAGGTAACTTGTTGACGGATCAAGTCTTGAACCAACCCCAACCCATCGGTATTGTGACCGAGTAACCCCTCTGCAGTTTTAAATAAGGTATTAACTGCTTGAGCCGATTTTGCTTCATTGGTTAATACATCACACATAGAGAACGCATCATGCTTAAAGGGCATCGTTACATTCGCTCCGATATGATGTGGTTGTGCAAAAAATTCAGCTGCACTAGTTTCAAAGCCANCTATAGGTGCTAAAATTGCTCGATAATCAATATTCAGCTTTACTTGNTGAGCGAACATTTGATGAATTGCCGGAGACTTACTTTGTGCAATGGGATTACCAAACACAGCGAAATATTGCATGAAATCGATCCTTACTTGGATAACAACCAAACTTCCAAAGAGAAAAAGCGCAGGTATGAATAATAACCAAACTGCTTATCAATTAATAGGCGAAATTGAAGGCACACGACGATTAGCCAATGCCTTTTATGACATNATGGAAACCGATCCCGCTTTAACAGAATTATTAGTGATTCACCCGCTTCCTTTGGACAGCGTGCGTGAGAAGTTTTATCTGTTTTTATCGGGTTGGCTCGGCGGTCCGGATTTNTTTGTCCAACAATATGGGCATCCACGGTTACGAATGCGCCACTTACCCTTTACCGTCACACCTGCACTCAAAATACAGTGGATGATGTGTATGGATAAAGCGATGCAGCGCACCATTGATAATCAAGATCTTATCCAAACACTTCATNATGCATTTGATGGGCTNGCTGAACACATGATTAACAGTCCAGATCCCGTATGCCCTTCACACAAACNTTCATANNCTAAAGAGACATTGTAGCGTGTAGTTATGACTGTCCTGCTAACCAGTCTTGCGGGGTCAAATATGCCGCTAGCTTCCCTTGAGCCGAGTGTTCATCCGGAACGTAATTATATTCCCAGCGTACCAATGGCGGCATTGACATAAGTATTGATTCTGTCCGNCCACCGGTTTGTAAACCAAATAAAGTACCGCGGTCATACACCAAGTTAAACTCCACATAGCGACCACGACGATACAGTTGAAAATCGCGCTCCATATTTCCGTACTCGGTGTTCTTACGTTTTTCAATGATGGGAACATACGCATCTAAGTATCCATTGCCAACAGCTTGCATGAAACCAAAAGCCGTTTCAAAATCAGGTGTATTTAAATCATCAAAGAATAAACCGCCCACACCTCGTGTTTCATTACGATGCTTCAAATAAAAATAGTCATCACACCACTTTTTATATTTAGGATACACATCTTCCCCGAATGGCAAGCATAGATCATGGGCCACTTTGTGCCAATGCACGACATCTTCTTTAAATGGGAAAAATGGGGTGAGATCAAAACCGCCGCCAAACCACCAAATAGGTGCCTCNCCTTCTTTCTCAGCAATAAAGAAACGCACGTTAGCATGTGACGTCGGNATATATGGGTTATGCGGATGGATCACCAGCGATACTCCCATCGCTTGAAAGCGACGTCCCGCCAACTCNGGTCTGGCAGCCGTGGCCGATGCTGGCATTTGATCGCCAAATACATGCGAGAAATTAACACCACCTTGCTCGATAACAGCACCATTGGTCAGCACACGAGTGCGACCGCCGCCGCCCTGCTCTCGCTCCCATTCATCTTCCACGAAACGGGCTTTGCCGTCAGAAAGCTCNAATGTTTGACAAATATTATCCTGCAACTTAAGCAAGAACGCTTTGACCTGGGCAATCTTNTCGTGTGACGGGAGTTCGGTGTTCATNATCTATCCTCGCAGTACNTTNCCGGTAACTGCATCTTGTATTTTGCTAGGCTGCGCATTGTGATCGACTTCACCGTCAATTGCAAAAATTGTATCTGCGAAATACGTCTTAATTTGCTCAAGTGTTCGTGCAGGTGTTTCACCACTGGGGTTAGCTGACGTTGAGACTAGGGGTTTGTTAACAGCATTGCATAACGCTATTACCGTTGGATGAGCACTCACACGAACCGCAATCGTATTACGACCACCGGTTAAATAATCCGGTGTCGTTTTCGCTTTAGGCATGATCCAAGTATACGGGCCAGGCCAAGTCGCGTGAACTTTGTTGATTATCTCAGGTTCCAGCTCACTAATATCAATATAAGGTAACAACTGTTCAAACGTCGCCGCAATGAGAATTAACCCTTTATCCTGTGGGCGGGTTTTGATTGCTAACACGTTATTTACTGCATCAGCAATATCAGGATCGCACCCTAAACCAAAAACAGCTTCTGTAGGGTAGCCTATGACTTCGCCTTGTTCAAAGGCGGTAATAAATTGCTCAAGTTCAACGGGAGGAATTGTTATCATTATTAATTACACCATGACATGTTGGTTTAACACAATGAAGTTGTGTCGCTGAAGATTCAATCATAATCGTACTTTGACATTCAGGACAAGTACGGGCCACCGGCTTATCATTTAACACAAATTTACAGTTAGGATAGGCGTTGCACGAATAGAATTTTTTACCGTACTTGTTGGTCTTTTCAAGTAAATGCCCCGTGTGACATTGTGGACAAGATACCTTGGTATCGGTTTGATGTTTAATCGACCCAATGAAATTACAAGTAGGAAAATCAACACAACTAACAAATAACCCGTAACGACCTTTTTTAATGGCTAAGGTTTGATCGCATTGTGGGCAAGGCGTATCCACCATCACCTTAATCGTTGTGATTGAGTTATCTGTAAGCGATTTTTTGTATTCACAAGCAGGATATGTGGTGCAGCCTAAAAAGGCCGATTTATTGGCATAGCGGATCTGTAATGGGTTACTGCAGTCAGGACAATCGCCATAAGCCTCAAAAATAGCCTCAGCACTGACTTTTTGGTCAGATGAAAATAGCGAGCCGTCAATTTTAGCCATTAGTGTAATGGACCATCCGGCACATCAAATAGCAAGTTTTCCATTTGTGCATAAGCTTTTTCTTTGCCAGGTACATTAAATAGCACCATCAAAATAATCCATTTTAAATCTTCCAAGCAGAACTCTTGGTTATCAATTTCCATTAAACGGTCTATAACCATTTCACGGGTAGTCGCATCTAATACATTGATTTGTTCTAAGAACATAATAAAGCCACGAGCTTCAACATCCAGGATAGCTAGCTCAGTTTCAACGTAAACTCGATTGACTGCCGAATATGCCCCTTTTGTTAAATAAGGCTTATGTTCCGTTTCTTGTAGGGCCGCTAACTTTTCTAACCAAGCTAATGCTTTATAAATTTCGTCATGATGAAAGCCCGCTCTAACGAGCTCTTCGGTAAGGGCTTCTTGGTCAACATGAAAGTCTGACTCGTTATGAATTAAACTTTCAAACAAGTACATGAGGATATCGAACATTAATTATCACTCCTGAGTTTTACGTAGCCACCGGCAACGGCCGCGACTTTGCCACTAAGCTCAAATTCCAATAGTTGTGCCAATACTTGTGGCAACGGTAAACTTGAGTGCGCAGCAATATTTTCAATCGCTGTTATTTCATAACCTACACTATCTAACAAATTAGATGGTGACAAGTTTTCTTCTGTTTTATTCTTTGTTGAAAAGTATATGGGGTGATGCCTCGGTTTTTCAAGCTCCATCATTTCGCTTTCAATGTCATCAATTTCTTGGACTAGAACAGCCCCTTCCTTTATCAGAGCTAAGCAACCACTAATATTCTCATCATCAATCCGCCCCGGCAATGCAAAGACTAAGCGGTTTTCTTGTACAGCCTGGTTAGCTGTAATTAACGAGCCTGATTGACGCTTAGCTTCCACTACCAAGGTACCAGCGCCCAGTCCACTGATAATTCGATTGCGACGAGGGAAGTTTTTGGGTTGAGCCGGCTGGTCAGGAAAAAACTCGCTGATAATACATCCTTGCTGACTTAAAATCTGTTGGCGCAAATGTGCATGATGTCGTGGGTACATATGTTCATGACCATGACCTAACACAGCGACTGTAGCTCCGTTTGCAGCCAGAGCACCTCGATGAGCCTGAGCGTCAATGCCTTGGGCCAAACCCGAGGTAATTACCCAGTGATGAGAAGCGAGCTGTTTAGCAAAATCAAAAGCATATCGTTTACCATGCTCAGTCGCCCTGCGCGCTCCAACAATCGCTAATTGTGGAAGCGTTAATAAACTNATATTNCCTTCTACGAATAATAACAAAGGCCGGTCATGTAAATGAGCTAGATATTGCGGATAATCTGCATCATCACAATATATTACCTGGCGGGGACAATCACTGTCGTGATTTAACCAATTCATTATTCGCTGTATCGGAATTTTATAATCTGCTTTCAATTGTTCAATTTGAGCACTCGACAGACCTTGAGCGGCTAGTGTCTCTTTAGATAGCGTAGGTATATCTGCAATATNACATTGAAAATGAGTAGTTAGCTTAAATACTGTGTTTGTACTAACACCTTGACAATGTATCAGTGCATAAAACGCAACTAACTTTTCCACTGTTAAGCTCCCTAAAATTTTGTCATGCAGTTTCTTTTATATGTCATTCATCATATGCACTAAATAAGNGGCTGCATACTGACCAAANGGNGGGTTTAGCGTAATGAGGTATTATTCTGTATCAATTTATTTTGCTCGATGGGTATACAATTACATGCCATCAAGTGCAGTAAGCATTTATTCATAATTACGCCTAAAATTATGCATCTTAATAACTTTACAGGTAGAATACNTAATATTCGTGACTAGCTTGGCCAAGTTATCCATAGCTAGGGACTTAAAACACTTCGTGAATTCATTATGGTAGATTTAAAATGGCAGTATTAACCGTCCTCACTTTTCCCGATGAGCGCTTACGCACCAAAGCTAAGCCCGTGAACGACATCAATGACAGTATTCGCACATTAGTAGCTGATATGTTTGAAACGATGAAAGCAGAACGTGGTGTAGGGTTAGCCGCTACGCAAGTCAACGTCCATCAACAAGTTATTGTCATGGATGTCTCAGATGACCAAGATACTCCTTTAGTGTTTATTAACCCTAAAGTTATCGAACAACGTGGAACTAAAATCAACGAAGAAGGTTGTTTGTCAGTCCCTAATAACTATGCCAAAGTTGAGCGAGCTGAATGGATCAAGGTGAGTGCNTTAAATGAGCATGGTGAAGAATTTACNATGGAAGCAGAAGGGCTACTTGCGGTGTGTATTCAGCATGAAATGGACCATCTACANGGTAAACTATTTGTAGATTACNTATCCTCNCTAAAACGTCAACGCATNATGAAAAAATTAGAAAAAGAAGCCCGTATTGCGGCGAAATCTTAAGGTACAAAGTTGAGCACATCGTTAAATATTGTTTTTGCAGGCACACCAGAATTTGCCGCCGACCACTTGGCTGCTTTACTCAATACCGACCATAACATTGTCGGTGTATACACCCAACCAGATAGACCCGCAGGTCGCGGTAAAAAACTCACGCCCAGCGCGGTAAAATGTTTAGCCATAGAACATGATTTACCCGTGTTTCAACCAGCGTCATTTCGTGATGAAAGCACTCAGTCAGAATTGGCTGCACTTAACGCAGACCTGATGGTGTCGTCGCCTATGGGTTATTACTACCACAAATTGTGTTGGACACTCCGCGATTAGGTTGTATTAATGTGCACGGTTCGTTATTACCTCGTTGGCGCGGTGCAGCGCCGATTCAACGTGCACTTTGGGCTGGTGATAGCGTTACAGGTGTGACTATTATGCAAATGGATATTGGGTTAGACACAGGCGCAATGTTATTTAAAACAAATCTGCCTATTTTGGCTAGCGATACGAGTGCCAGCCTTTATCAAAAGCTGGCTAAGCAAGGCCCAGAAGCTTTGGTACATGTGTTAAGTGACTTCAGCGCGTTTACGCCAGAAGCGCAAAACGACGACGCTGCGAACTATGCAAAAAAACTGTCGAAAGACGAAGCTCACATTAATTGGTACGTTCCAGCCGAACAGCTAGAACGCAATGTTCGTGCGTTTAATCCGTGGCCCATGGCATTTTTTACTGTTGAAGATGAACAAGGTAAACAACAGAATGTCAAAGTCTGGACAGCGCATGTAGATACCACATTATCTAGCGCACATTCGCCTGGCACCATTATCAAAGCTGATAAAACAGGTTTATATATTGCGACTTCGCAAGGTGCCTTAGTCATCACCCAATGCCAAATTCCAGGTAAAAAAGCGCTTCCTATTAGCGACATTCTTAACGCTAGGGCAAGCTGGTTTACCGCTAATACTGTATTAACATCATCAAATGCTATCGCTGATGTTTCGTTATAATTCAACACACAAGGTCATCTCATGAGCTCCCCTTTAGGACAACAACTTCGCGCTGATGCCGCGTGGGTTTTATTTCAAATTTTAGAAAAAGGGGTGTCATCAAAACAAGCGCTTGCGCAACGCCTTGAACACTATCAAGGTCGTGACCGTGCCTGGTTGCAAGAGATGGTCTTTGGCTGTTTACGCACCCTACCAACGTTGCAATTTTGGCTTAGAGGGTTATTAGATAAGCCATTAAAAGGCCGTAAAAAAATCCTCGAACATCTTATCTTAATTGGTCTATATCAAATCGCTTATTCTCGCGTATCAGAACATGCTGCGGTAAGTGAAACAGTTGGCGCAGCGGATTTACTCAAAGGGACAACATTAAAAGCNTTAATTAATGCTATTTTGCGTACCTTTATCCGTGAAGACGTTGCTAACACAGCCCCAGAGAGTCTTGCAGCCCAAGCCGGTATGCCAAATTGGATCTTCAAAGCTATCAATAATCACTATGCTGAGCACGCACAACTCGTAATCGATGAATCAAATCAAAAAGCCCCTTTGTGGTTACGTGTAAACCCAGCCCATATCAGTCCTGAAGGCATGCAAACTCAGCTTNAAGCAATGGGCATAGACACTGAGCTAAAAAATACCCACCCTGATGCAGTGCAATGTTTGAAAAGTGGCGATGTCACCCAATTTCCGGGTTATGATAAAGGATGGTTTGCTGTCCAAGATGGTGCAGCACAATTAGCCGCACAGCTTTTAGATGTTCAACCTGGCCATCGCGTTCTTGATTGCTGTGCCGCTCCTGGTGGCAAAACAGCGCATATTTTGGCATCTCAGCCTGAGCTAGAAGAGTGTGTTGCCATTGATAATGATCCCTCTCGTCTCGTGCGTGTAGAAGAAAACTTAGCACGCTTAGGTCATGAAGCGACATTAATTTGTGCAGCAGCTGAAGATGTTGAGGGTTGGTATGGCGGTGAACCGTTTGACCGCATCTTACTCGACGCACCTTGTTCTGCTACCGGCGTTATCAGACGTCATCCAGATATTCGTTGGTTACGTCAAGCATCTGATATTGCCCCATTAGTCGCTATCCAAGCAGAATTACTGATGCAAATGTGGCAAATCTTGCAACCAGGTGGTAAGTTACTTTATGCGACATGTTCAATATTGCCTGAGGAAAATTCACAGCAAATACAAACATTTATTGCTCAACACCCAGAAGCGGTTGTATTACCAATACCAACTAGCTTGAGTGAATTAACAACGGTTAATGACGAATTTGGTTTACAAGTATTACCTGGTGATGCTGATATGGATGGGTTTTACTATACCCTTTTACAAAAACCTGAATCACTATAAGAGACGCGTGACATGAAAATTATCATCTTAGGAGCGGGCCAAGTAGGCGGCACATTAGCCGAGAACCTCGTTGGCGAACGCAATGACATCACGGTTATTGACGCTGATGGTGATACGTTACGTAATCTTCAAGATCGCCTCGATATTCAAGTTGTCCAAGGTATAGGCTCACATCCAGAAGTGTTGCAAAAAGCAGGTGCAGAAGACGCCGATATGCTTATCGCAGTGACCAACTCTGATGAATCAAATATGATGGCCTGCCAAGTCGCTTACACTTTATATAAAACACCAACTAAAATCGCACGGATCCGCTCAGAACAATACATTCTCTATCAAGACAAATTATATGACCATCAAGATATTCCGGTTGATCATCTAATTGCTCCAGAACAACTCGTCACCAATTCAATCAAACGCTTAATTGATTATCCTGGCGCTTTGCAAGTAGTGGAATTTGCCGATGGTAAAGCGTCATTAGTTGCCGTGAAAGCTTATTATGGCGGCTTATTAGTCGGTCATGCATTATCTGCTCTGAAACAACACATGCCAAACGTTGAAACACGTGTTGCAGCGATTTACCGACGTGGCCGCCCTATTCGACCACTGGGTACTACCGTCATTGAAGCCGATGACGAGGTGTTCTTTATCGCCGCAACCAAACACATTCGCGCAGTAATGAGTGAGTTACAAAAACTCGAATCAAGCTATAAACGTATTATGATTGCCGGTGGTGGACTCATCGGAGCCGGGCTTGCCAAACGCCTAGAGCATAAACATAATGTGAAGTTAATTGAATTTGATGCTGAGCGAGCCAAATACTTATCAGCAAGATTAGATAATACCATCGTCTTTCAAGGAGATGCTTCTGATTCTGACCTGCTGACCGAAGAAAATGTAGAACAAGTAGATGCTTTTATTGCTGTCACCAATGACGATGAAGCGAATATCATGTCAGCGATGCTAGCTAAGCGTTTAGGCGCGCAAAAAGCCATGGTGCTGATCCAGCGTTCTGCTTATGTAGATTTAGTTCAAGGAGGTGAAATTGATATTGCATTTTCCCCTCAGCAAGCCACTATCTCAGCGCTCTTAACTCATGTGCGCCGTGGTGATATCGTCAATGTATATTCATTAAGACGTGGGGCGGCTGAAGCTATCGAGGCAATAGCTCATGGCGATAAAAACACCTCAAAAGTGGTCGGGAGAATGATCAAAGATATTAAACTACCTCCAGGTACAACCATTGGCGCAGTCGTGCGTCAAGAGCAAGTTATCATTGCCCACTCCGATACCATGATTGAAGCTGATGATCATGTCATCTTATTTTTGGTGGATAAAAAGTACATATCAGAGGTGGAAAAATTATTCCAACCTAGCGCATTTTTCTTTGGTTGATTAAAAATATAAAAACTAGATGAACTATTAACGCGAAAAAGTTAAGCCTTTGGTTACCAGCAAAACCCAATGACTGATATTTAACTGCGCCAGAACGTTGGCGAAAACAACACTAATAGAGAAAAAACTTCTAAGCGACCAAANAGCATCGCAAGCACTAATATCCACTTTCCACCATCAGAAACTGACGCATATGTACCTGATACTTCGCCCAAACCAGGGCCTAAATTATTTAAGGTTGCCGCAGTTGCTGTAAATGCTGTGATATCGTCCATCCCAGTTCCGAGTAACGCCAGCATGATAATCACAAAGACAATTGCATATGCTGCAAAAAAACCCCAAACAGCTTCTACAACACGATCAGGCATCGCTCTTTCACCTAATTTTACCGAGTAAACCGCCTTAGGGTGGATCAGACGATTAATCTCACGCTTGCCTTGTAAAAATAATAAAAATATACGAATCACTTTTAAGCCCCCCCCCGTCGAGCCAGCACACCCTCCTATAAAACTCGCAAATATGAGTAATATTGGTAAAAACACCGGCCAAGCGGCAAAGTCGGTCGTTGCAAAGCCAGCCGTGGTACTGATTGAGACTGCTTGGAACATCGCCTGATCAAAAGCGATTTCAGCGTTATCATAATATTCAAAATTAACTAATACTAAAAAGCACACCACTATAAGTACGAATTGAATAAAGAAGAATGCTTTAAATTCAGGGTCGCGCCAGTATCCTTTTAGATTTCGACCTGAAGCTGCAGCAAAATGTAATGCAAAATTAAGCGCTGCAATCCACAAAAACGCAACACAAATAAAATTAATCAAGGGCGAATCAAAATAACCTAGACTGGCATCATGTGTCGAGAACCCTCCAATTGCAATGGTAGAAAAGGAATGACAAATAGCATCAAAGAGACTCATTCCACCAGCCCAATATGCTGTAGCACAAGCAATCGTTAACCCTAAATATATAAACCATAACTGTTTAGCTGTTTCTGCAATTCGCGGGGTCATCTTAGAGTCTTTTACAGGACCTGGAGTCTCTGCTCGATACAACTGCATTCCCCCCACACCTAATAAAGGTAATATAGCGACAGCAAGTACTATTATCCCCATCCCCCCAAGCCATTGCAGCTGTTGTCGGTAAAACTGCATAGATTGTGGTAAAAACTCAATTCCTTCGATAACAGTTGCCCCGGTAGTCGTGAGACCTGAGAAAGATTCAAAAAATGCGTCCGTTACAGACATCTGCGGTTGTTCTAGAAATATAAATGGAATAGCACCAAAGCTGGCAAGTACTAACCAAAACAATGCCACAATTAAAAAACCTTCTTTGGCACGTAAATCTCGTTTGTAATTGCGATTAGGGTACCAAAACGCTAACCCAGTGATAACACAAGTCAAAAATGCAAGAAGAAAAGGTAGGCCGCTACCATCTTGATAGATAATGGAAACAAGTGCAGGCATAATCATCGTCACACTAAAAAGTGCAACGAGTAATCCAAGTATACGAATGATGGCTTGATACTGCATAATTTGATGATGATAGTTTTTTTTTCATTATGTGCTTGTTCATTCAAAATCTAAAGTGAAAAATAAATTTTTTTAATAAAAATAAGCACATCCTGTGGATTACGATAAAAAAGCCATGTAAGGCCTTTCTTTTTTATTTCACTATGGTAAATTAATTGTAAATAAGCGATAGGACATCGCATGTAGTTTATTAAAGTCAAGATTGACTTATATTGAAGAATATAATATTTCCTACCTACTAATTATTTTTCAACGGACTGATTTTCTCACTCTTTTCAAATTTCAGGCTAGCTTAGTCTCTTTTTGGTGCCTGTTATTCAGACTTAATCACAAAGTTATCCACAGGCAGAATGATTATTTTTATCTCTCTATAGCCAATGTTTATAAGCTATGGCATCCTTATCCTGTATTAATTAAAAAAAGAAATCCACATGTCTCAAAACTCTGAAGCTCCGTTTGTATTAGTTGATGGTTCCTCATACTTATTTCGCGCATTTCACGGGATGCCGCCAATGTCGAATTCTCAAGGACAAGCTACTCACGCAATTTACGGTGTGATCAATATGCTAAAAAGTTTACTCAAGACGTATGAGCCTACTCACATTGCTGTGGTCTTTGATGCCAAAGGCAAAACCTTTAGAGATGACATTTATCCGGAATATAAAGCAAATCGTCCTCCGATGCCGGATGAGCTGCGCTCACAAATAGCACCTTTACATGCCATTATAAAAGCAATGGGCTTACCATTGATTGTCGAGCCAAATGTCGAAGCAGATGATGTCATCGGCACACTGACAAAACGCGCAACAGCTTTAGGTATGAAGTCCTTAGTCAGTACCGGCGATAAAGATATGGCGCAGTTAGTTGATGACCATGTCACATTAATTAATACCATGAACAACACACTCATGGATGTCCCTGGTGTNGTAGAAAAATTTGGTATTGGGCCAGAACTGATTATTGACTTCTTAGCNCTCAAAGGTGATAAGGTCGATAATATCCCAGGAGTACCTGGTGTTGGAGATAAATCTGCACTTGGTCTATTGCAAGGGATTGGGGGGATCAATGATATCTATAANAACCTTGATAAGATCGCTACATTAGACTTTCGAGGGGCCAAAACGATGGCCAAAAAGATGCAAGAGCATGAACAAAGTGCTCGCTTGTCATATGAACTTGCAACCATCGCCATCGACTTACCACTAGATTATTCGCCTGACCAACTCAGCATTAAAGATGCCGATAACAATGCATTAGCTGAATTATTTCAAACCTATGAGTTTAAACGTTGGTTTACTGAGGTCACTGGAGATACTTTTGCCAAAGCACCTCATAACAAAAGTAATAACAATGACTCTCCCGTCAGTGAAAGCACACCTGCTAACGCCGTCACGTCAAATACGCCTAAGATTGATCACACCAAGTACGATGTTGTGCTGACAGAAGCGGCATTAGCTCAGTGGATTGAGAAGTGCTCTTCAGCCCCTTTATTTGGTCTACAAACATTTACCTCAAGTGCGCATTATATGGAAGCTCAGATAGTGGGTATCTCTTTATGTGTGGCTGCTGGGGATGCGTGTTATATCCCATTACTTCATGACTATCCTGATGCACCGGAGCAACTAAATAGTCAATGGGCGCTTGAACAACTAACGCCCCTACTCAAAAATTCAAAGAATCAAAAGGTTGGACATAACCTTAAATTTGATAAAAATGTGCTAGCCAATCATGGCATCACATTAAACGGAGTTGCCTACGACACAATGCTTGAATCCTATGTTTTAAACAGCGTGGGGACTAAACATCATATCGAAGCGTTATCACTTCATTATTTAGGTCATAGCCCAATTACACTGGAAAGTATTGCAGGTAAAGGGGCAAAACAACTGACCTTTAATCAGATCGGCTTAGCCGAAGCGGCTCCGTTTGCTGCCGAAAATGCCGATATCATCTTGCGTTTACATCAATTACTTTGGCCACAACTAGTCAACGCTCCAGAACTCGCCAATGTCGTAAGCGAATTAGAAGTGCCACTGAGTCAAGTGCTCTCTCGCATGGAGCAAACTGGCGTTTTAATTGATTCTCAAAAGTTAGCACAACAATCGCAATCGTTAGCTGAGCGCATATTACATTTGGAAGAGACCGTTCATGAGATGGCAGGTGAAGCGTTTAATCTAGGTTCAACGAAGCAACTTCAACATATTTTATTTGAAAAGATGAACCTACCAGTCATCAAAAAAACACCCAAAGGTGCACCTTCAACCGGTGAGGAAGTATTACAAGAACTGGCTTTAAATTATCCATTACCTAAAGCTATTATGGAGTATCGCGGTTTAACAAAACTAAAAAATACTTACACCGATAAACTGCCTAAGTTGATCGACCATCGAACTGGTCGAGTGCATACCTCCTACCAACAAGCAATTNCTGCGACAGGACGCTTATCTTCGACCGATCCAAACCTACAAAATATTCCCATTCGTACCGAAGAAGGTCGCAAAGTACGAGANGCTTTTATTGCTCGCCCTGGTTATAAAATTGTTGCCGCTGATTATTCACAAATTGAATTGCGTATAATGGCCCATTTATCNAGCGACTCAGGTTTATTACATGCTTTTGCTAACGGTTTGGATGTACATAAAGCCACCGCCTCAGAAGTCTTTGGAGTCGCACTTGAGCATGTTACTAGCGAGCAACGTCGCTCATCTAAAGCGATTAACTTTGGTTTAATTTATGGTATGTCTGCGTTTGGCTTAGCCAAACAATTAAATATTCCTAGAGGTGATGCCCAGCACTACATGGATACTTATTTTGAACGCTATCCTGGCGTCCTCCAATACATGCAAGACACACGTGAAGAAGCAAAAGCACAAGGCTACGTAAAAACAGTCTTTGGTCGCCGTTTATATTTACCTGAAATCACATCAAGTAACGGCGCGCGACGAGCGGGAGCTGAACGTGCCGCGATTAATGCTCCTATGCAAGGCACTGCAGCAGATATTATTAAATTATCGATGCTCGCCGTAGATAATTGGATTCAAACTCAAGATCAAAGCGATATTTGCATGATAATGCAAGTACATGATGAACTCATTTTTGAAATAAAAGAACAAAAAGTCGATGCTTATTCGACCAAAATTATTGAACTCATGGAAAATGCAGTGTCACTAGCTGTACCATTAACAGTCGAATTTGATGTGGGCGAAAACTGGGAGCAAGCTCATTAATAGAGCGCTTACAGCATTAAGCTTGTAAAAAATAATAGACACTATTTGAGTGCAGAACCATTATTTTTTATGTAATAAAATTACAGTTTTGTTGCGTTAATTAATAAAACCCTTACAATTATAGTTGTAGGGTACAGAGGTTTATATACAAACCTTTGTTTAGGCTCCAATACCTCTTGTATTGGAGCTTTTTTTATNGGCTTTCGAAAATAGTTTGAACTTATCTTATATTGCCCACTCTGAATAAGTGTTATATGTGTNTGTTTCCCTAAATAAAACTTTGCCCCAGCTAGTCTGGGGCTTTTTTTTAGATAGCACTTTGTGACTGATTACTTAGGAGTGGATAAATCGGCACTGACAGCCTCATCATCAATGACAGGTGTGGCGACTAACTGCAACCATTGATCCAGTTTCCGTTCTAACTCATTCACTCCAATACGCTTTAATGATGAAAAGGCATGCACGGTTACATCACCACAAAACGCTAACGCAGCTTCTCGTGCCATTAGTACTTGCGCTTTCCTTTTACCTGATTTTAATTTATCGGCTTTAGTTAAAAGAGCTAACACAGGAATATCAGCATTGACCGCCCATTGAATAAGATCCTGATCTAAATCTTTAAACGGATGTCGAATATCCATAAGGACAACCAAACCGGCAATACATTCACGTTTTTGTAAATATTCACCTAAGGCTTTTTGCCATTTTAATTTCATCGCTAATGGGACTTTGGCAAATCCATACCCAGGCAAGTCGACTAGACGCCTATCATCATCTAACTCAAAGACATTAATAAGTTGCGTTCGGCCTGGAGTTTTACTGGTTCTCGCTAAGTTTTTTTGACGTGTTAATGTGTTTAACGCACTCGACTTGCCAGCATTAGATCGACCAGCAAACGCCACTTCGACGCCACTACTTTGGTCTAAATGCTGAATATCAGGTGCACTCGTTAGGAATTTTGCTTTAGTATAATAGGTCATTGAAGTGTATTTCTTATTTAGTATTCAAGGGTATGTTTCGATAAAGAACTGTATATTTTACGAAAATTTTTTTATTCATTTGCAGCGAACGGTTTTTAATCTGACTGTAAATGTGTAATATACGCATCATAGCACATTTGTGCATAAAGATTATTAACGTTTTTAAGAGTACCAGTATGAAAAATCTAAGTGTGTTGTTCTGTTTAGCATTGTCATTTAGCGGCCTAGCCATGGCTCAAGGCGACCCTGAAGCAGGTAAGGCTAAATCAATGACCTGTGCAGCATGTCACGGCGGTGATGGCAATAGCATGATCCCAATGAATCCTAATTTAGCAGGACAGCATGCCAAGTACTTAGCAAAACAACTTGCAGACTTTAAAACTGCAGCGTTAAGTGGTGGCAAAGATGGTCGTAACAATGCAGTAATGAATGGTATGGCAGTAGGTCTTTCTGACCAAGATATGCAAGATTTAGCAGCTTACTTTGCGAGCCAAGTTGCCAAAGAAGGCGAAACAGCTGAAGAGTTTATTGCACCAGGCGAAGCACTATATCGTGGTGGTGACGCCAGTCGTAAAATTACTGCTTGTATTGCTTGTCATGGTCCACGAGGTAATGGCATGGGTCAAGCCGGTTTCCCTGACATTTCTGGTCAACATATTGATTATACAATTAATCAACTGAAAATGTTTCGCTCAGGTGATCGTCATAATGATATGAATGGCATGATGCGAGATATCGCAGCAAAATTGACTGACGACGATATCACAATTTTAGCCAATTATTTATCTGGCCTTCACTAATATAAATATAAAGTACTAAAATTTGTTGTTTTTTATGTAAATGAGTTGTAAATAAAATTATTTCGTGTATTCTTGCTCTCGATTAGTTAGACATATATTGTCAGCAAGTACCAAAACAATAAAATATCTCATTTAATAATAACAATAATAAAAGAGAGCCGCTGAATTGCATCCTGCTTAAGCCGCGTAAGACGGAAAAGTAATTTGGGAGAAGTGTAATACAGCAACATTAAGGTGATAATTTCGATTATCACCTTTTTCTTTTTTAGGGACTTTAAAACTTTCTTTAGTGTTTCCCATTGCTCAGTTATATATAAAATCATCATTATTCACATTTACTTCAATCAGTCATCTGAAATACCATAACTCTATAATGTAATGATTTTTTCTCAAGCCCGAGAAACTGTTGTATAATTCCACTTTAATTATTTGTTAAGCACAGAATCCTTATGCCACGCGTAAAAAAATCGAGAAAGATTGGAATGATTGGCATTCCAAAAAGTAATAATAGCTCAGATGGATATCGTAAAAAGAGCACTATTACACAACCTACTAAAGTAAAAAAAACGAAAGGTAAGCCTGCTGGTTCTCGCCACTCGATCGCAACGTCAGACAAAGCAATCGTATCAGGACAAAAGAAAGATCCGCGCGTTGGTAGCACCAAGAAAATAGAGCTATCTCCAAATAAACCAAAGGTTATTCAACCTAAAGTGAAACGCTATGCAACACCTGCCAAAGAATTGGCTGCATTAGAGGCAGATGAACGGTTAGCGATGTTATTAGACAAATACGATAATGATGAGGCTTTGTCAAAAGATGATGTGCAGTATCTAGAGTCGAAGATGGCTCGCCATAAAATCCTATGTGATTTGCTTGGGATCACAGATGAAGACGATAATGATGCTAAAAATACGCCTGACTTACCGAGCGAAGATGATCCTCTAAAGACATTTGAATCTATTAATATTAACGATTTTAAGTAAGTAGCAATAGGGACAACAAGATGACTGCAGCATTATTAGTAGCATTGGGAATTATATTAATTGCTGGTTTAGCATTTTATGCCGGAAAACTTCTGTCTCAGCTGAATGCTCAAAAAGCGAAAGTCGCNTCTTTAAAAGCCCAACAAGATAAAGTAAGNGCTGAACGAGTTAAGAACATAATGACCTCTGTTCACACCATTGCGTTGGCTGTTGAACAACAACAATGTGATCTGTCTGAAGGCGTCATTCGCCTAACAAACTTACTCGATGCATTACCGCTTACACCGGCGCCTGACTTTGCGGAAATTTACCCCAGTATCTATGAATTACATAGTAAAATCAGCGCATTTGCTACTCATGAAGCTCGCAGTGAATTAACTAAAAAAGAACGTCGTGCTCAGGACAACGAACGTGAAGCGATAGAAGCAACATATGAAAGTGCGATTATTAATGAAGTGGCCGCTTTACGTGCCTATCAGCCAACTATTTAGCCCTTTTTCCTAATCTTCTTACATATTTACACTACATTCGTTGTTCAAGTCACGTTATACTAGCAAGCTAATTATTTCCCCAAGTTCAACAAAGTATAAGAATATGTCAAATTACGATGTAAAAACGTTTCAAGGATTGATCCANTCGCTCCAGGATTACTGGGCCAAACAAGGGTGTGTCATCATTCAACCACTCGATATGGAAGTTGGCGCAGGCACCTTTCACCCAATGACATTTTTGCGCTCTTTAGGTCCAGAGCCTATATCTAGTGCTTACGTTCAACCTTGCCGTCGTCCAACTGACGGTCGTTACGGGGATAATCCAAACCGTTTACAGCATTACTACCAATTCCAAGTCATGTTAAAGCCCTCACCTAAAAACATCCAAGAATTGTATCTTGGCTCGTTGAAAGAACTAGGGTTTGATCCGCTCGTTCATGATATACGCTTTGTTGAAGATAACTGGGAATCACCTACCCTTGGCGCTTGGGGCCTCGGTTGGGAAGTCTGGTTAAATGGTATGGAAGTGACCCAGTTCACCTACTTCCAACAAGTAGGTGGTCTAGAGTGTAAACCAGTCACTGGTGAGATCACCTATGGCCTAGAACGTCTTGCAATGTACGTACAAGGTGTCGACAGTATTTATGACTTAGTATGGACGCACGGTCCAAATGGTCCGGTCACCTATGGTGATGTATTCCATCAAAATGAAGTTGAACAAAGTGCATATAACTTTGAACATGCTGACGTCGATGCCCTATTTGCAGCATTTGATCAGTCAGAAAAAGACGCATTACATCTTATTGAACAGAATTTACCTTTACCTGCGTATGAGCAGGTAATGAAGGCATCACATTCTTTCAATTTATTAGATGCACGTCACGCTATCAGTGTAACTGAACGTCAACGTTATATCTTACGTGTTAGGACATTAGCAAAAGCAGTAGCTGAAAGTTACTTTGCTGCTCGTGAAGCACTCGGATTTCCAATGTGTGCTAAGGAGGCAAAATAATGGTCACTAATACCTTATTAATTGAATTAGGTACTGAAGAGTTACCACCAAAATCGTTAAAAACACTTGGTACTGCATTTGGGNCTAATATTCAAAAAGAATTAGACGATTCCCAATTGGCTTACAGCGAAGTTAAATGGTTAGCAAGTCCACGTCGCTTAGCTGTATTAGTATCAGGTCTAGCTTATCAACAAGCTGATTCTGTCGTAGAAAAACGCGGTCCGGCAGTATCTGCAGCCTTCGATGCTGAAGGTAATCCAACTAAAGCCGCTATGGGTTGGGCTCGCGGTAATGGTATCGATGTCGCCGATGCAGAACGCTTAGTAACCGATAAAGGTGAATGGTTATTATATAAAGCACAGGTCACAGGACAAGCGCTTGATGGGTTAATCGAAGGTATAGTCTCTCGCAGTGTGACTAAGCTCCCCATCCCAAAAATGATGCGTTGGGGCAGTAGTGATACCCAGTTTATTCGTCCAGTACATACTTTTACTGCCATGTATGGCGATAAAATTTTACCTGCTACTATTCTGGATATGCCATCCAATAATGTTATCCAAGGCCACCGTTTCCATGGTCCTGCAACATTTACTCTAGAACATGCCGATCAATACGTTGAAATGTGCCGCAAACATTTTGTTGTTGTTGATTATGCTGAGCGTGAAGCTCAAATTGCCGCTGGCCTGAATAAGCAAGCAGACACGTTAGGTCTTGAAGCCGACTATAATCAAGCCTTACTTGAAGAAATTGCATCACTTGTTGAATTTCCAGTTGTGTTACAAGCAAGTTTTGAAGAGCGCTTTTTAGCCGTACCAAAAGAAGCACTTATCTACACGATGAAAGATGATCAAAAATATGTGCCTCTTTTAGATGGTCAAGGGCAATTAAGCTCTANATTTTTGTTTGTCAGTAATATTCAATCATCAGCACCACANCATGTCATAGAAGGTAATGAAAAAGTCATTCGTCCTCGTTTGGCAGATGCTGAGTTTTTCTTTAACACCGATAAAAAGCACTCTTTGGCTTCACGCCTTGAATCTTTACAAAGTATATTGTTCCAAAAACAGCTAGGTACATTAGCTGAAAAGGCACGTCGGATAGAACACGTCGCAGCGCACATTGCTGTGGCTATTAATGCTAACGCTGAACATGCCGCACGAGCTGGCTTATTAGCTAAAACTGATTTGATGACCGAAATGGTAATGGAATTTCCTGATGTACAGGGTGTGATGGGTAAATACTACGCCTTACATGATGGAGAGCACGAAAGTGTCGCTCAAGCCATCGCTGAGCAGTATATGCCGCGACAATCAGGTGATAACCTACCGTCAAGTGACGTGAGTGCAGCAGTAGCATTAGCCGATAAATTAGATACGCTTGCCGGTATCTTTGGTATAGGGATGTTACCTAAAGGCGATAAGGACCCATTTGCTTTACGAAGAGCTTCTATCGGCGTGTTACGCATCATTTCTGAGCGCAGCTATGACTTGGATGTACGGGAATTATTAAGCGTTGCAGTGGATGCCTATGGCGATAAACTGAGTAATGCTGATACTTTAGATAACGCGACAGATTTTGTCTTAGCCCGTTTCCGCGCCATGTATCAAGATCAAGGCATCGACACCGATGTCATTCAAGCAGTCAATGCACGCAATGTATCAAANCCTACCGATTTTGCTGCACGTGTCCATGCTGTTGCCGCCTTTAAAGCATTACCTCAAGCCTTAGCGCTTGCAGCTGCGAATAAACGTGTAGCTAATATATTAGCTAAGAATAATGTAGCAGACGCAGTCGATGTGAATGAATCATTACTAAATGAAACCCAAGAACGTGATTTATTTGAACAAATTACACAACAACAAGCGACTGTTAATCATGCATTAAATACGAACGATTACACCACGGTATTATCTTCTTTAGCAACGTTACAACCTGTAGTTGATGCGTTCTTTGATAACATCATGGTCATGAGTGATGACTCAGCATTACGTCAAAACCGTTTAGCTTTGTTATTACAATTACGTCAGTTATTTTTAACAACAGCAGATATATCTGTATTAACTAACTAATGTAGGAATACAATCGTATTATGCTGACGTCAAAATTGAAGATTATGTTTTTATCCACTGCTGTGTTTTTCAGTGGCTGTACTTCAACGGTGAATATTCGTGAATACCTTCCATTACCACAAGATAACCGGGAGTATTCCGAAATTTATTTACGTGGCGTATTTAATTGGTGGGAGGCAGAGCCTGATTACCAATTGATTGCCGATGATAACGGAGCCTATTTTGTTGATGTTAAATTGATTGCAGATGGGCAACCTTATGATTTTCGTTTTGCTGATGATGTTTATACAAGTGAGGACAATTGCGGCGCAGCTGCGGTTACAGGTAAATCTGTGACTGTAGGTCAAAGTGTAGCACTACATTGTGACGCTAGCTCTGGTAATCTTAAATTTATGCCTTCAGAAACAGGGACTTACCGATTTTTAATCCANCCTGGTATTGCGCCGGATCTCATCATTAAAAAGTTATAGAAACATTACCAAATAGATTNCTTAGTANATTCATAACTAATAAGCTAATACAAAAAACGCCTTTGCTAGTTACAGCATCAGGCGTTTTTTATTGGGCACCTACTTAGTTAGTAAATGCCCTATAACATTAGCTCATCAATTAAACGTCAAGGTTCTCTACGTTTAAGGCATTCGCTTCAATGAAGTTACGACGAGGTTCAACTTGGTCACCCATTAATGTGGTAAATAGCTGGTCAGCGCCAATTGCATCTTCAATCTTCACTTGTAGCATACGACGACTGTTAGGATCCATGGTGGTTTCCCATAACTGATCAGGGTTCATCTCGCCTAAGCCTTTATAACGCTGAATGTATTGACCGCGTTTAGCTTCATGCATCAACCACTCAAGAGCTTCTTTAAATGACTCCACCGTTTGTCTACGCTCACCACGTTGAATGTACGCACCCTCACCCATCATATTATTAATAGCATGATTTAGCGCAGCGATTTTTTGATATTCAGTTGAAGCAACAAAATCACTATCAATGTGATAATCGTAATCAATACCGTGCATACGCATAGTAATATTAATGTAGTATCTATTTATCTCTTCATCTTTGATGACGTTTCCAAGATAGGTAGCGCCATCTGATTCATCAGACGTCATTTGTGCTACGAACTTATCAGTAAATTGAGTGAGTTTTGCTTCATCAGTAAAGTCTTCTACAGCTAATGTATCCGAGTAAACTAACTGATTTAAAATATCAATTGGCATGATACGGTGCAAACGCGCTATCATTTTATCGGCGGCTTGATATTGTAGGACTAAGTTCTCAAGTGCAACGCCAGTGATACCAGGAGCGCCTTCTTCAGTATAAAGAGACGAGTTATCAACAGCAATTGAAGTTAAATATGCGTTTAAGGCATCATCATCTTTTAAATACTGTTCTTGTTTACCTTTCTTGATTTTGTATAGTGGTGGCTGTGCAATATACACATATCCACGCTCAATAATTTCCGGCATTTGACGGTAAAAGAAGGTCAATAATAATGTTCGGATATGAGAGCCATCCACGTCAGCATCCGTCATTATGATGATACTATGATAACGTAGCTTTTCTGGGTTATATTCATCGCGACCAATACCACAACCTAAGGCGGTGATCAGTGTCGCCACTTCTTGTGAAGATAACATTTTATCAAAACGCGCTTTTTCCACGTTAAGTATCTTACCCTTTAATGGAAGAATGGCTTGGTTCTTACGATTACGCCCCTGCTTAGCTGAACCGCCAGCAGAGTCCCCTTCCACAATATACAATTCTGAGAATGCAGGATCTTTTTCTTGGCAATCAGCAAGTTTACCTGGAAGGCCTGCTAAATCTAATGCACCTTTTCGACGTGTCATTTCGCGCGCCTTACGCGCAGCTTCCCGGGCCCTGGCCGCATCAATAATTTTACCGACAATAACTTTTGCATCTGCAGGGTTCTCTAATAAGAACTCTGTTAATGATTCACCCATCGCAGATTCAACTGCTGATTTCACTTCAGAAGAAACGAGTTTGTCTTTTGTTTGAGATGAGAATTTAGGATCTGGTACTTTAACAGAAATAACTGCAGTTAGACCCTCTCTTGCATCATCACCACTTGCGTTGGTCGCATTTTTATTTTTCTTATTAAACCCTTCTTTTTCCATGAAGGTATTTAATGTACGTGTTAACGCTGAGCGAAAACCTGCTAAGTGCGTTCCGCCGTCTCGCTGTGGAATATTATTTGTAAAGCAGAATATATTTTCTTGGAAGGAATCATTCCATTGCATGGATACTTCTACTGAAATTCCATCCTCTCTTTCTACATTAAATTGAAATGGCTTTTGATGTACTGGTGTTTTATTTTGATTTAAGTATTCAACAAACGCTTGGATGCCGCCTTCATATTTAAAATGATCTCGTTTGCCATCACGTTCATCTTCTAAAATGATCGAAACACCAGAGTTTAAAAATGACAATTCACGTAAACGTTTAGCCAAAACATCATAATGGAATTCAATATTTGTAAACGTATCTTCACTTGGCCAGAAACGTATTTCCGTTCCGGTTGAACTTGTATCACCCACCACCGCTAACGGTGCACTCGGGACACCATGAATATATTCTTGCTCATGTACTTTACCTAATCGCTTAATACGAAGACGTAATTTATGAGACAACGCGTTCACTACCGAAACACCAACACCATGAAGCCCGCCTGATACTTTATACGAGTTATCATCAAATTTACCACCAGCATGCAGAACTGTCATAATAACTTCTGCAGCAGAAACACCTTCTTCTGCATGTATCTCTGTTGGTATACCACGACCATCATCTGACACCGCTACAGAGCCATCAGTATGAATTTTAATTTTTATATCGGAACAATGTCCTGCCAACGCCTCATCAATGGAGTTATCGACCACTTCAAATACCATATGGTGCAAACCAGTTCCATCGTCGGTGTCACCTATATACATACCTGGACGTTTACGCACGCATCAAGTCCTTTTAAGACTTTAATACTGGACGAGTCATAATTATTTTCTTCAGACATCTTCATTGCTCCTCGTTTACGTGGCCATGTTCCACGTGAAACATTTTCTTATCATTATATTTTTCAACAAACGAAAGATGTGATTTTTCGATTGCTGTAACAAACAACTGTGTATTTGTCGCTAAGAGTGCGTCGATAAAATGNNATCGCTTATCTTCGTCTAACTCTGCACCAATATCGTCTAGTAAAAAAACTCCTGACTTATTAGTAGATTCAAATAAATGTAGTGTCTGCGATAACTGTAACGCAGCAACTAACATTCTTAGCTGCCCTCTAGATAATCTTTCTGTGGCAACTATATTATCTGCTTTAATTTTTATATCTGCTTTATGTATACCAATACTGGTAAATCCCATTCGGGTATCATAAAGCAATTTTTCTCTAAGTGCTGAGACAAAATTAACAGAAGAATCCCAACCTTTATTATACGAAATTTCTAAGGAAAACTCAGGTAAAAATTGCTTAGAAATGCGTTTAAATATCATTTTAAGCTCAGAAATATACTTTTGCCTATACGTATCAATATTTTCCCCATAAATAGCTAACTGATGACTCCAGTAATCCATTTCGTCGTTGGATACAGGCTTACCCATTTGCTTATATTTTAATAATGCATTTCTTTGTTTAAGTATTTTTGAATAGTTTAAAGACAAATTAAAAAATGATTGTTCCACGTGGAACAACCCCCAATCTAAAAATTTACGTCTATTCGAAGGAGAGCCTAATAAAAGCTCAGTTGATTGTGGTGTGAAAATTTGAACTGGGATTTGTGATACTAAATCTGCTATTCGTTGTGAACGCTTACCGTTAATACTACATAAAAACTCATCTTTATTATTTCGCATTAACCCAATTTTATGATTGTCATTATTAATATCGGAACATTCAGCAAATACACTAAATTGTGAAAGACCTGATTGAATAACATGACGGTGTTTATTTGTGCGAAATGAACGGCCAAAGCCAAGATAATGAAGGGATTCTAAAAAGGAAGATTTGCCACTACCATTTTGACCTATCACCACGTTAAGATGAGCTGATGGATAGATAGTGGCAGATTCGATGTTACGAAACTGTGATATCTGGACTTTGTCCAGCTTCATAAAATAAGACTAATAATTAAAGACGCATTGGCATAATGACATATAGCGCAGTGCTATTTGTCGCGTCTTCGATTAAAGCACTAGCACTTGAATCTGATAAATTGAATTTCACCTCATCAGTTTTAAGTGCATTCATAACATCAATTAGGTAAGCAACATTGAAACCGATTTCTANTTCTTCACCTTGATAATTGACGTCAACTATCTCTTCCGCTTCTTCCTGTTCAGGGTTATTCGCTGTGATTTTTAACTCGCCATTAGATAAGTTTAAACGAACACCACGGAACTTCTCATTCGAAAGAATGGATGCGCGACTGAATGCTTTCTTCATCACATCTTTATTTGCCGTAACCGCTTTTGTCGTTTCCTTAGGTAAAACGCGACGATGATCGGGAAAACGTCCATCGACTAGTTTCGATGTAAAAACAAAACCTGAAGATTTAACGCTGATATGATTAGAACCGATTTTAACCTTAACCGAATTATCGTTTGCTTCAATTAAGCGATTTATTTCTAGCACGCCNTTGCGTGGNATAATCACCTGTCGAACAGGTAATGTCTCTGTCGTGTAAGCTAAATTGCATAATGCTAAACGGTGACCATCTGTTGCTACTGTACGAATATTATTATCTTCAGTTTCTAATGACATACCATTTAAGTAGTAACGAACATCCTGCTGTGCCATTGCAAAACTAGTACTATCAATAAGATGCTTCAAATCATTTTGAGAAATGACAAACTCTACATCAGCTTGCCAGTCTTCCAGATTAGGGTAATCTGAAGCACTCAGTGTAGATAAGGTGTATCGACCACGNCCTGAACGAATTGTNGCTTTAGTACCATCTACTTGGAAGGTAATATCGTTGCCATCAGAAAGACCACGACAAATATCAACAAGCTTTTTAGCAGGAACTGTAATTTCGCCATCCTCATAACTATCTGCTGCAAGAGAAAGGTGAGAAATAAGTTCTACTTCTAAATCTGTGCCAGTTAAAGTCAACACTCCTTCTTTTACCACTAATAAAATATTAGATAATATAGGTAGGGTATGACGACGTTCGATTGCACCAGAAACTAATTGTAAAGGCTGCAAAAATTGTTCACGGCTGATAGTAAATTTCATTGTCAGGATCTCGTTAGCTTAACGCGTTAATCTCTTGTTAGTTATTCTAATGCTTATGATGATAAAGTTCTAATTAAATTCTTATAGTCTTCTTGAATATCATGACTTTCTTCCTTTAATTGTTCTATTTTACGGCATGCATGCAAAACAGTGGTGTGATCCCTGCCCCCAAACCCATTGCCAATCTCAGGTAAACTGTGATTAGTGAGCTCTTTAGCAAGAGCCATCGCCATCTGACGAGGACGAGCAACACTCCTACTTCTTCTTTTGGACAAAATATCAGCAACTTTAATTTTATAATAATCAGCAACCGTTTTTTGTATATTATCCACTGTAACTAATTTATCTTGTAAAGCTAATAAATCACGAAGTGCTTCGCGTACAAAATCGATACTAATTTCACGCCCCGTAAAATTAGCATTCGCAATGACCCGATTTAAAGCTCCTTCTAGTTCTCGTACATTTGTCCGCAAACGTTTAGCAATAAAGAAAGCCACTTCATTCGGTAACTTTATTTTGTTTTCTTCAGCCTTACGCATGAGTATAGCTACTCGGGTCTCTAATTCTGGCGGTTCAATTGCAATCGTCAATCCCCAACCAAAGCGCGATTTTAATCGGTCTTCAACACCTTGAATCTCTTTTGGATATTTATCCGAGGTTAATATAATTTGCTGATTACCTTCTAACAGAGCATTAAACGTATGAAAGAATTCTTCTTGAGAACGATCTTTACCAGCAAAAAATTGAATATCATCAATTAGAAGTGCGTCAACGGAACGGTAATAACGCTTAAAATCATCAATCGCATTATTTTGTAATGCTTTTACCATGTCTTGAACAAAACGTTCAGAGTGCATGTAAACTATTTTTGCATCCGGTTTAGAAGCAACAATGCCATTACCTACTGCATGCAATAAGTGAGTTTTNCCTAACCCCGTACCACCATATATAAATAAAGGGTTATAAGCTCCTCCAGGGTTATTAGCAACTGAAGTGGCTGCGGCACGGGCAAGTTGATTTGATTTACCCTCAACAAAATTATCAAACTGGTAAGATAAATTAATATTACTCTTATGTGATGGTTTGATTGCAGGTGTTTCAGGCGCAACTGATGCCACAGATGAAGTTACATTCGATGAAGAACTAGCTGTCTTAATTGGAGCATGAGAAGTTGATACCGTAGAGTTTTCAGTTACAGCTACGGTTTTTTTCACTAATACATCTAATATCAAACGAGGTGGCTTTTGGGCACCCGTATGATATTCAGTGATAAGGTGACTAATTTGATCTAGATATTTATCTCTTACCCAATCTAAGACAAAGCGATTGGGTGCAAATAACGTGATCGTAGCAATATGATCACCTTCTTTGGATAATTCAGCTTGAAGTGGTCTTATCCACATATTAAATTGCTGCGTATCTAAATCTAACGATAAACGATCTAGGCACTGTTCCCAAAGCTGCATAATTATCCTTAAAAATATTAATTGTGATTAAGTATACGCTTATACATTCCACTATCAATAAAATTTCTATTAATAACTCTCAACCCTATGTTATTAAAGTGATTTTACTTGTGGATAAAATGGAAATTATGATAAATATAGACGGTTAATTACCTCTAAAACTTATTATTTATAAAAAATCAGTGCGTATAAAATATAATTGACCGCTTATCTGTGGATAAAATGCAAACGCGAATTCTAGAGAATAAACTGATTATGTGTAAAAAAGGATGTTTTTTTACACTATGGCCATGTTTAATCGTTGACAAAAATAGATTTGATCTCTATTATTGCGCGTCCTTTTACAGCGGTATTGATGAATTTCGTGTGATGGGTTACAAAAACGTTATTAAAATAGTGATAATGTTTTGACCGATACCACCATTTTTCACGCATTGTGTTTAACTAAACTATAGAGACTCTGGTAATGAAAAGAACATTTCAACCAAGCAATTTAAAACGCGCTCGTTCACACGGTTTCCGTGCTCGCATGGCAACTAAAAACGGTCGTAAAGTACTTGCAAATCGTCGTGCTAAAGGTCGCGCACGCTTATCTGCATAATACAAACACATAACGTTTATTAAAGTGGGTAACGTATCGTTCACTCGGGAGTTACGACTGTTAACTCCGGCCCACTTTAGTTATGTATTTGNGGATGCTGTTCCAGCTCCCTCCAAACATATTACTATTCTNGCTAGAAAAAATTCAAATTATACTCATCCCCGATTAGGTATAACCATTGCCAAAAATCGTGTGCGTAAGGCGCATGATAGAAATCGTTTAAAACGAGTTATCCGTGAAAGTTTCCGTCATCATCAGCATTTTCTTCCAAATGTTGATATTATCGTGATCGGAAAGAGTAATCTTGATACTCTTAGCAACCAAGAATTTAACGCACTATTGAATACGCTATGGAAAAAACTCAAAAAGCGCTGCGAAAAGTAGTCACNCTACCTTTCATTGCACTTATCAGGTTTTACCAAATCGCTATTTCTCCTTTTTTAGGAANTAATTGTCGATTTCATCCAACTTGTTCACAATATGCTTTAGAATCAATTAAGACCTATGGATGTATAAAAGGTGTTTGGTTATCGAGCCGTCGCATATTAAAATGTCATCCGTTTCATCCAGGTGGGATTGATCCCGTACCTGATAACAACAAAAACCATAAACCTGATTAAGAGACCATCATGGAATCACAACGTAGTTTTATGCTTATAGCCCTAGCACTTGTCAGTTTTTTACTGTGGCAAGAGTGGCAGACAGCATATGGACCCAAAGCGGTCACGCCAGTTGAACAAACTGAGCAAAAAGCATCATTAACAGAAGCCAAATTTGTCGCCAGCAATGTGCCATCCGATTTAGCACAAACAGGAACAAATACTAATTCAGTACAAAATACTGCTGCAGATGTCCCTGCTAACATGGCAAATGAACCTACTGTCCCTGTGGTGCGAAACCAATTAGGTCAGAGCGAACGTTTTGTTGAAGTGACCACTGATACTTTACAAGTGACAATTGACTTATTAGGTGGTGATGTTGTTAAAGCTAACCTGATTAAATATCCAATCACTGAAGGTTCAAATGATGCATATAGTTTATTACGTCCAAACGCAGCTGCCTTATATGTAGCGCAAAGTGGTCTGATTGGCGCTAATGGTCCGGATGCAAATCCTGACGGTCGTCCTTTGTATACTTCACCGATCATGCAATACACCCTTAATAATGACTCACTTTCTGTGCCATTAAGTTGGGTCGGTAGTAATGGCATGCGTATTACTAAAACGTTCGTGTTTACCCGTGGTAATCATGCAGTTGAATTACAACAAACCATTACTAATGGCTCAAATGACACGATTATTGTTCAACCCTATGCCCAGCTAAAACAGACGTTTACCTTACCTGAAGGTAACATGTTTATGCCAACCTACCGAGGTGCTGCTTATGGTACAGAGCAAGAACAATATCAAAAGTACTCGTTTGGTGATATCGAAGATGAAAGCTTACGTATAGCAACACCCGCTGGCTGGATAGCCATGATAGAACATTATTTTCTATCAGCTTGGGTACCTCCACAAGATAAAACGAATACCATTTATACCCGCGCTATTGGTACAGAGTATGCCACTATTGGTTACACCTCAGAGCCAGTGAGCATTGTTTCAGGTGCTGAAACACGCCTAGATAGCCTGTTATACCTAGGTCCTAAAGACCAAGATACTTTGAAACAGTATGCAAAAGGATTAAACCTAACCGTTGATTATGGTTTCCTTTGGTTTATTTCTGAGTGGTTATTCTGGTTACTACAAATGATTCAAGGTGTCGTTGTTAACTGGGGTGTTGCAATCATCATCATCACGATTATCGTAAAAGGCATCATGTACCCATTAACCAAGAAACAATATGAGTCAATGGCTAAGATGCGTGTCCTTGGTCCTAAAATGACTCAGCTTAAAGAGCGTTTTGGTGATGATCGTCAAAAAATGTCACAAGCGATGATGGAATTGTATAAGAAAGAAAAAGTAAACCCGATGGGTGGCTGTTTCCCTCTATTACTACAAATGCCTATCTTCTTAGCGTTGTACTGGGTATTTCTCGAAAGTGTTGAATTACGTCACGCGGACTTTGTGTTCTGGATCACTGATTTATCTACAAAAGATCCGTACTTTGTATTGCCTATCCTCACTGGTATATCAATGTGGGCACTACAAAAACTACAACCAATGACTGTCACAGATGAAATGCAAAAGAAAATCATGCAATTCATGCCGATCATGATGACTATCTTCTTTATGTGGTTCCCATCAGGTCTAGTTTTGTATTGGTTAATCAGTAACGTTATTACACTTGTCCAAGCAAAACTTATCTATGCATCAATGGAAAAACGTGGCCTCAAAGCAAGTTAATCTAAACAGATGAATATGAAAGCCGTTTGAAGCAATACCTATATTGCAATATTCAAACGGCTTTTTTTATGGCTGTATTGTACTTGTACCCTAAAACCACCGTATAATATGTAAGATAAGAAATTAAAAAGGAACTACTATGCCATCGTTTGATATTGTTTCAGAAATTAATAAAGTTGAAGTGTCTAATGCGGTTGATAACGCAAATAGAGAATTAGCTACAAGATTTGATTTTCGTGGTGTTGAAGCATCGTTTGAGTTAGTTGCCGAAACCGTTGAAATGATAGGTGAAGGTGAATTCCAACTTAAGCAAATGATGGATGTATTACGTAATGCATGTGTCAAACGTGGCGTGGATACCGCTTCTATCGATATGCAGGATATAGACCGCAGCGGTAAATTACATAAACAAAAAGTAGTATTTAAAGAAGGTATTGATCAACCAACTGCTAAGAAAATTGTGAAACTGATCAAAGACGCTAAAATGAAAGTTCAAACAGCGATTCAAGGCGATAAGCTCAGAGTNACNGGTAAAAAGCGAGATGATCTACAACAAGTAATGCAATTAGTTAAAGGCGCTGACTTAGGTCAACCTTTCCAATTTGAAAATTTCCGCGATTAATTAATGATGACTGCACTCGAACAGCAAGAAACTATTGTTGCCCAAGCCACNGCTATTGGTAAAGGTGGTGTGGGTATTATTCGAGTATCTGGAGCAGATGCTACTGCTATTGCAATTGCTATATTAGGTCANTGCCCTGCTCCACGTCACGCATATTATGGCAATTTTCATGACAATGACGGNACCGTATTGGACCAAGGCATTGCATTATACTTTCCTAATCCACACTCTTTTACAGGTGAAGATGTCCTGGAACTACAAGGACATGGTGGTCAAATCATCATGGATATGCTGATCCAAGCCATTTTAAAACAACCGAATGTTCGACTTGCTCGCCCAGGTGAATTTTCTGAACGTGCCTTTTTAAATGATAAACTCGATCTCGCTCAAGCTGAAGCAATTGCCGATCTTATTGATGCGACTTCTCAACAAGCTGCACGCAGTGCATTGCGTTCATTACAAGGTGAATTTTCCCAACGAATTCATACTCTGGTAGAAGAAATCATTCATTTACGTATGTATGTTGAAGCAGCCATTGATTTTCCTGAAGAAGAAATCGATTTTTTATCAGATGGAAAAGTACAAGGTGATTTACAGCATATAGTAGAAACCTTAGCACTTGTTCAACAACAGGCCAAACAAGGCACTATTTTACGCGAAGGTATGCAAGTCGTGATCGCGGGTCGCCCTAACGCAGGTAAATCCAGTTTACTCAATGCTCTATCTGGTCGTGATGCTGCTATCGTCACTGAAATCGCAGGAACCACTCGTGATGTATTATCAGAACATATACATATTGATGGAATGCCTCTTCACATTATAGATACGGCAGGATTACGTGACAGTCCTGATGTAGTGGAACAAATAGGNATAGAACGGGCTTGGCAAGCAATAAATGATGCTGATCGCGTTTTATTCATGGTGGATAGCACTGAAAGCGATAGTTCAGATCCTCATCAAATTTGGCCTGAATTCATGGCAAAACTCCCTGACAATATGGGTGTCACTATTATCAAAAATAAAGCTGANTTAAGTGGACAACAAATAGGTTATGATAACAACCATGGTTATCCAACATTTACCATCAGTGCAGCAAATAAAATAGGTATAGAATTAGTGAGTGCTCACTTAAAAGACTGTATGGGGTTTAATACTACTAGTGAAGGTCAGTTTATCGCACGTCGTCGACATGTATTAGCAATAGAAACAGCAGCAAATCATCTTCACACTGGCAAATCTCANCTTGAAGAGCATTTTGCTGGAGAACTACTCGCTGAAGAACTACGTTTGGCGCAATTAGCATTAAATGANATCACTGGTGAATTTAGCTCTGATGATTTATTAGGGAAAATATTTTCATCGTTTTGTATAGGTAAATAATTGTAGGGTCAAACTATGTCAAATCATGTACGCCCGGTTCAGATCATCATTGGTTCGGTATTAGGTGCCACTGAATATGTGGCAGAAGCTATTAGTGAAGTTTGTATTAAACACAATATCCCAACACAATTACATTTTTCACCCTCACTATCTGATATTCCTACTGATGCAACTTGGATAATCTGTACTTCTACACATGGTGCAGGAGAATTACCTGATAATATACAAGGTTTTCATGCATCATTGAGTGATAAACAGTTGTCAAACCAAGCATTAGTAGTGGGGTTAGGTGATAGTTCTTATGATACATACTGCCAAGGCGCTATCATTATGAGTAATGCATTAACCAATGCTGGAACTACATTACTTCATGCGCCTTTTTTAGTAGANGTATTACATCATCAAATTCCAGAAGATGAAGTTGTTGAATGGATCACGCCTTTATTATCANAGCTGAGCCACAATAGTGACCAATAATACGATGAATCAAGCTGAACTCGCTGCGCTTAAACAACCGATTAGTCATTATGCAAGAGTCTTGTATTGTTTGTATTTACGCCCTAACGCACATGACATTACGGGTGCCACAGCGCCCATTAAGAATAAAGCGATTGGCGAGCTTCTCAGTGATCCTCATACAAGGTTTACGCAAGGTCGACAAATTAATAANGTNATAAGTGAATTAGTAGAAGCTGGATTAGTGGCAATTAATCCAAAAACAGATCTATCGCGCAGTATTCAAGACCAACGCCTTGTATTACCCTTGCTCAACATAAAAGATGATAAGTTTGAAGCCTTACATAATAATACTATAAGTATGCATCTTAAATGGTTACCTGATCAATTGTTATACAAGGAATTAGCCGCTATGGTAGGATTATTGGCTACAGACTATGACTTAGAAGATGTAGGTGAATTTATAACGTATTGGATGGGACGACCACAAAGTCGTTTTACCCCGTTTCAATGGACACAAAAATTTGTATTGCAACGTAAACAAGCAGCACAGCGTCATAATGTGAAAAACACAAGTATGGTTATTGGCAGTCAACAGATTAGTACAAAAGCGAATGTTATCGTTGATGAAAAAGCTCGTGAGTTAGTTAACAAATACCAACCTAAATCGTAACAGTAAGGATCCACAGTGGATAATATTGCAGATAAGATAGACCGTTTGGCCAAGACACTAGGCAAACGCAGCCCTAACGAAACTGAATATATTAGTTACCAAACCTTGCGTAGTGATTATGAAGCCAAAGCCAATGCAGAAATAAAACAACTACAACATGCCAGTAAACGTGAGCGCATCGCATCACTTCACGGGTCTGCTGATTTAAATCCAAATTGGCGTTTTGAGACATTAGTTAATGATGCAGATGATGTGAATGAAGCAATCAATATCGCACAATCATTTATTACTGCATACAACGACCCTGATTTTCGCAAAGATAGTTCTCATATGATGATTTTTCATGGTGATTATGGTCGTGGAAAATCACATATGGCGGGCGCTATTGCGCATGAACTTATCGAAAAATATGAAACAAGTGTATTATATCGACAACTCAGTTCTCTTTTGGATATGCGTTTNTTTTCNTATGATTTTAANGCTACAGACAATGCCGGTGAACGGTTTAGAAGTCTTCAAGCGGACTTATTGAGCGTCGATCTATTAATTTTAGATGAAGTATGTGTAAATGAAACTATGCTCAAAAAAAATGCTCAAAGCTGGCTAGGAAATCTATTGCGACAACGTTTTGTGAATCATAAAAATTGTATCCTTATTACTAATCATGATTTAAACGANCTCGAAGTTGCACTGGGTAAATACTGTTCTGAATCCATCAATGAATATAATAAATATAAAGTTCATTTCACCGGTCCGAGTCGTCGGGAACCATTAAGCCCTAACCCTATTTCAACAACACCGGTAACAAGGTCTAGTCAAAACTCACCGACACCGGTCCAAGCACCAAAATCAAACTATCAACCTGGACAAGACCTCTATAAATAAAAATATTGGTGATTATTCAATCATAAATGATTGAATTTATGTAAATACCATGTAAAATTCACAATACTTAATCGATTAAGATTTAAATTGGAATATAGACATGTCAATTAAAAACCAAGTACAGCTCATTACATATGTGGATCGCCTTACCAATGGTGATCTGAAAAAACTTCATCAATTACTAAATAACGAGTTAGAAAGTTTATTTGGTGGTGTTCATTTATTACCTTTCTTTAATCCTATAGATGGTGAAGATGCTGGATTTGACCCAATCGATCATACTGAAGTAGATGAGCGCATTGGTTCTTGGAAAGACATTGAAAGCATGGGTGAAAAGTATGACATAATGGCAGACTTGATTGTTAATCATATTTCCGCCCAATCACCGGTTTTCCAAGATGTATTAAGTAAAGGTTCTGCTTCAGAATATTTTGACCTTATTATGACCAAGGAAAAAGTATTTGGTGATGCAGTAACTCAAGCTGATATTGATAAAATTTACCGCCCTCGCCCAACNCCTTGCTTCACACCTATGNCTTGTAAAACTGGTGAAGTAATGAATGTATGGACAACGTTTACCGATAATCAGATTGATATTGATGTGACAGGTAAGCAAGGCCAAGCCTACCTTAATTCAATATTAGATACTTTCGAGCAGAACAACATCAAACTTATCCGTCTTGATGCCGCTGGATATGCTATCAAAAAAGCAGGTACAAATTGTTTTATGCTTGATGAAACGTTTGATTTTATCAATGCTTTATCAGCACAAGCCAATGAACGTGGAATGAGCTGTTTAGTGGAAATTCATTCTTATTATAAAACTCAAATTGAAATTGCTAAACGATGTGAAGCTGTCTATGACTTCGCTTTACCACCATTAGTGCTTCATACTTTATTTAATAATGATGCCCAAGCCTTATACGATTGGTTAAGTATTGCTCCTCGCAACTGTGTTACTGTTCTAGATACTCATGATGGTATTGGAATTGTTGATGTAGGACCTGAAGGTGATAAACCAGGTTTATTAACACCAGAACAAATTGATAACTTAGTTGAAACTATACACACTAAATCTAAAGGTCAAAGTCGNTTAGCAACTGGGGCTGCTGCAAGTAACGTTGATTTATATCAAGTTAACTGTACCTACTTTGATGCATTAGGAAGTAATAAACAAGATTACCTTCTAGCTCGAGCAATCCAATTTTTTGCGCCAGGGATACCACAAGTATACTATGCAGGTGTCTTAGGTATACAAAATGATATGGAATTATTAGCAGAATCAAAAGTAGGTAGAGATATCAATCGTCCTTACCTAAATGAAGAAAAATTAAAGACAGCCTTAGAGAGTGATTTTTTTGCAGCTATGCAAGTGTTGATAACACTTCGTAATAATCANCCTGCTTTTAATGGCGACTTCTCNATTAGTCTATTAGATAATTCTCTAACAATGAGTTGGTCTTTAGCTAANCAGTCCATTGAGTTAGCATTAAATATCAAAGACCATATTGGTGTNATTAATTTAATTGAAACAGGTGAAATATCACAAACTATTGAGATTAAAAATAACAACATAAAGTACTTATAAAAATATCATCTTTAAAACCGCATATACTATTAAACTAATATTAAGAAAACACCTTAATTTCAACACTTAGCACTCATTAAGTGAATAGTATATGCGGATATTCTCCTCTTATATATCATGATCCAGTATTACCAAGTTTTCACTGTAATTAAGCATTACTAAAATTTTATTTATCCAAAAAGCCCATCATCATTTTCATATCGACATCTGAATATTTGCCTTTCACAATAAAAAACACCTTTAATAATGGTGAAAACAATAATAATTAAGATCACATATACATAATTATCCACATATTAATAAAAACCTATACATATATGTGGATAACTACACAAATAACTTGCCTATATGATCGGTATATTTTGATCATAACTTTTAGTCATTTCTTATCTGTGGATAAGTTACCTACTTATACACATCTTGTACGCAGTTACGAACCGACCCTAAGGATAGTTATGATCTACATAACTTATTAAAATTACTAAAAAAAAAAGGGTTATACACAGAAAAGTGCTTCCTTAATAATAATAGTAATAATCTATACACTATATAAAAGCTTTTTTTATTAAAAGCAGTGCTACGCACAAAGCATTGTCAACTTTCTGGCAAATCAGCTAAAATAANAAGGTTAATATTTATAGGTCAAATTACATGTTTTACGAAGAATCATATGATGTCATTGTCGTTGGTGGTGGTCATGCTGGTACAGAAGCAGCTTTAGCGGCTGCCCGTATNGGTGTGAAAACATTATTGCTAACACATAATATGGAAACGTTAGGCCAAATGTCATGTAATCCGGCAATAGGTGGAATTGGTAAAGGTCATCTAGTAAAAGAAATAGATGCACTGGGTGGTACGATGGCACATGCTATCGATCATGCTGGNATTCAATTTCGTACATTAAATTCTTCAAAAGGTCCTGCTGTAAGAGCTACACGAGCTCAAGCAGATCGTAATTTNTATAGAAATGCCGTAAGAAAATCATTAGAACATCAACAAAATTTGACCATTTTTCAACAATCTTGTGATGATATTATAGTTGAAAACAACCGTGTAACTGGTGTTGTTACACAAATGGGTTTGAAATTTAAAGCCAAAACCGTTGTGATAACGGTAGGTACATTTCTAGGTGGAACCATCCACATAGGAATGGAGAATTACAAAGGAGGACGCGCTGGCGATCCACCTTCAATTGCACTTGCACAACGATTAAGAGCGTTACCATTTAGAGTTGATAGATTAAAAACTGGCACACCCGCAAGACTTGACGCTAGGACGTTAAATTATGAAGTCATGCAAGCTCAGCCAGGGGATACCCCTTTACCTGTATTTTCTTTCATGGGAAAAGTGGAACAGCATCCACGTCAAATTCCATGTTATATCACACATACTAATGAACGTACCCATGAGATAATTCGTGGAGGGCTAGATCGTTCTCCAATGTATACCGGTGTTATTGAAGGAATAGGACCACGATATTGTCCAAGCATTGAAGATAAAATTAATCGGTTTGCTGATAAGGATTCTCATCAAATATTTGTTGAACCAGAAGGATTAGATTCAATTGAAATATATCCTAATGGTATATCGACATCTTTACCTTTTGATGTGCAATTTGATTTAGTTCGTTCCATTAAAGGTTTTGAAAATGCGCATATTATTCGACCTGGCTATGCGATTGAATATGATTTCTTTGATCCACGAGATTTGAAACAGTCATTAGAAACTAAATTTATAGAAGGGTTATTTTTTGCTGGTCAAATTAATGGGACCACCGGTTATGAAGAAGCTGGTGCTCAAGGGTTAATTGCTGGNGCGAATGCGGCTTTACAAACGCAAGATAAAGCCCCTATCAGTTTACGTCGTGACCAAGCCTACATAGGTGTTTTAATTGATGATTTAGCNACTATGGGCACGAAAGAACCGTATCGTATGTTTACTTCTCGTGCTGAATATCGATTATTATTACGCGAAGATAACGCTGATATGCGCTTAACACCATTAGGTCGAGAAGTAGGTCTGGTTGATGATGCTCGATGGGCTGCCTTTAATGAAAAGTTAGATTTAATTGAACAAGAAAAACAAAGACTAAAAGCGCATTATGTACATCCAGAACACAGTGCGACACCAGCATTAAATCCACTATTGAAAAATCCAGTAAGTAGGGAACATACGTTTGAAGAATTAATTAGACGTCCTGAAATGACTTATAAAAAGCTAATGGAAATAGAAGGAATTGGACCAGGTTTAGAGCATGTACAAGCAGCTGAACAAGTAGAGATACAAATTAAATATGCTGGTTATATAGAACGCCAAAAAGAAGAAATAGCGAAAACACAGCGGCACGAAGAAACCTTATTACCACCGACATTTGATTATTCTCAAATTTCTGGTTTGTCCAATGAGGTAGTAGCGAAGTTAACAGAGTCTCGTCCAGAAACTATTGGTAAAGCGTCTCGAATATCTGGTATCACACCAGCAGCAATATCTTTGTTGTTGGTATATTTGAAAAAACACAACATGTTGAGAAAATCTGCCTAATGACTGATACCTTATTTCAAGCAGCAGACCAACAGCTAGTTGCTAAATTAACTTACCTAGTAGCTAAAACTGATCTCACTGTTACGGCTGAACAACTACAAAAATTAGTGATGTATATCGAAATGATGCACAAATGGAATAAGGCGTATAACCTCACTTCCATTCGTCAAATTGATGATATGCTAGTAAAACATGTATTAGATTCAATTGTGGTATCACCATTTTTGCGTGGAACACGGTTTATTGATGTCGGAACTGGGCCAGGTTTACCAGGGATACCATTGGCAATAATGCATCCTGAATATGAATTTGTATTACTAGACTCATTAGGAAAACGTGTTAGATTCATGCAGCAAGTGGCATATGGGTTAAAATTGAATAATATTTCGCCAGTACAATCAAGAGTAGAAGAATATAAAGATCCTAATGGATTTGATGGTGTCATTTCCAGAGCCTTTGCTAGCATAAAAGATATGTTGCACTGGTGTGGTCATTTGGTAAATACTAGTGGAGAATTTGTTGCCCTAAAAGGCCAATATCCTGAATCTGAGTTAACTGAGATGCCAATAAATTTTCAATTAAAAGAGTCAGTTCAATTACATGTCCCTCAATTGATCGGGGAACGGCATTTAATTCGCATAATATCAACGCAAACAGTATAAAAGAGATTGGCCCGTGGCTAAAATAATCGCAATAGCGAATCAAAAAGGTGGTGTTGGTAAAACCACATCGACAGTAAACCTTGCTGCTTCTATGGCAGCAACTAAACGTCGTGTTTTATTGATAGACCTTGATCCTCAGGGCAACGCAACGACTGCCAGCGGTATATCAAAACATGATGTTAAAAATACCTGTTACGAATTATTAATTGAAGATAAGCCTGCTAAAGAAATTATAATCAATGAAACAAGTGGTAAATATCATTTAATTGCTGGTAATTCTGATAATACAGCTGCTGAAGTTAAACTGATGGAACTGTATGCTCGCGAAGTTAGATTACGAAATGCATTAAATCCGGTAAAAGACGATTATGATTTTATCTTTATTGATTGTCCCCCATCCTTGTCCCAATTGACGGTTAACGCACTTGCAGCGGCCGATTCTGTTATCGTACCTATGCAATGTGAATATTATGCATTAGAAGGGTTAACCGAACTAATGGGTACAATTGAAAAACTCGCTTCAGTTGTGAATAAAGATTTATGCATTGAAGGTATTTTACGTACCATGTACGATCCGCGTAATCGCTTAGCAAATGATGTTTCTGAACAATTAAAACGTCATTTTGGAAAACTTGTATATCGAACTGTCATTCCTCGTAATGTCCGATTAGCAGAAGCACCTAGTTACGGTACACCAGCAATGTATTATGATAAATCTTCTACTGGTGCAAAAGCTTATCTTGCTTTAGCTGGTGAAATTATCAATAGTAAAAATAAAAGTGCTACACAATAAACTGTATAGGAAAACAACAGATTATGGCTGGAAAAAGTAAAGGTTTAGGTCGAGGATTAGATGCACTGCTAACCTCTAATCGNACTGTAGCACCAAATACTGNTAGTCAGTCAAANATTAAATCTGGCGAGCCTACTGATGGTGACTTACGCCATTTACCAATTGATTGTTTGCAACCCGGAAAATATCAGCCTCGTAAAGATATGTCACCCGATGCTTTAGAGGAACTATCTACCTCTATTCAAGCACAAGGAATTATTCAACCAATTGTTGTTCGCAGTGTAGGGAATAATAAATTTGAAATTATTGCTGGTGAACGTCGTTGGCGTGCAGCCAAATTAGCCTTATTACATGAGGTACCTTGCTTAATTAAAGAAGTAGCTGATGAAGCTGCCGTTGCGATTGCATTAATTGAGAACATCCAGCGTGAAGATCTTAATGCCATGGAAGAAGCTCAAGCGCTTGACCGTTTAATGAAAGAATTTGAACTGACTCATCAAGAAGTTGCTATTGCCGTAGGTAAATCACGCACTACNGTAACGAANTTACTGCGTCTCAATTTACTCAATGANGAAGTAAAAAAATTACTTGAATACGGTGATATTGAAATGGGTCATGCAAGAACTTTACTTGCATTAGAAAGTGATTTACAAAAAGAGGCAGGTAAACACGTGGCGGACAATAAACTCAGTGTTCGCGAAACAGAAAATTATGTCCGTAAGTTATTAAACCCACCTCAAGAAAAAGAATCAAAATCAGTCGTTCCAGATGTCGAACAATTACAAACANGACTAGCAGAACAAATTGGTGCACAAGTCCAGATTAACGCNAATAAAAAAGGTAAGGGCAAGGTTGTTATCAATTTCTCTGATTTAGAACAGTTAGATGGAATTTTAGGATTTTTTAACGAATAAAAGTCATTCATTATGTGGGTGAATGTTTACGACTTTGGATCTACTACGATCAACCTACCTAGGTAAATCAATAGCTACAGAGCCTTATTTATCGAGATCATCATTNATATGTATGAGTGGTATTAAAATTATCATTGATCTTTATTAGTTGAAATAATATCCATTCTAAGTATACTTCTCCACGCTAAAGTTAGGTTTTAAATGTAAGAGAGTATAAGTGAGAAAATCGTTGGTAAGTAAAGGAAAAATACTGGCCACCAAAACTCTACTACTTCAATTTTTTGTATCTCTCATTTTATCTTTATTTTTTGTAATTTTTTTCACTTCACATCTAGCCGTATCTTTTGCAATAGGTGCCGCTGTTAGTGTAATTCCTAATTTAGTATTTTCATTTTTTGCGTTTCGGTTCGCCGGCGCCACCAAAAAAGATTTGGTGATGAAGAGTTTTAGCCAAGGCTCTAAAATAAAATTGGCGATGACAATGATTTTATTTGTGCTGGCATATCAATTACCTCAGTTACATCCCGTAACTATGTTAATCGGATTTGTCCTCACAACGGCGACACATACTATTTCGATCATATGGATCAGTAAACGCCACTCAACAATTTCTAATTAAACGTGGGTTAAACAATGGCATCAGAATATACTACTACTGAATATATCCAACACCATTTAACCAATGCTGTCATGTGTACTACTGAAAACGGTATTGCATTCAACAAAGCTTGTAAAGATGCAGGTTTTTGGTCATGGCACATCGACACACTTCTGTGGTCAATTGGTTTAGGTGTTCTTTTCTTATGGTTATTTACCAGCGCTGCTAAAAAAGCAACTGTTGGTGTTCCAACCAAATGGCAAGCATTTATTGAAATAGTGATTGAGTTTGTGAATACAAACGTTAAAGATACTTTTCATGGTAAAAATGCACTTATCGCGCCTCTAGCATTAACTATTTTCGTCTGGGTGTTCTTGATGAACTTGATGGATTTAGTACCGGTAGATTTCTTACCTACTATCGCTGGTTTCATTGGTTCTACCGCATTTGGNATGGATCCACATGATGTATANATGAAAGCGGTACCGACGACAGATTTGAACTTAACTTTTGCATTAGCAATTGGTGTATTCTTCTTGATTATTTACTATTCAATCAAGATCAAAGGNATCACCGGTTTTATGAAAGAGTTAACACTGCAACCGTTCAACCATTGGGCGTTCATTCCAGTGAATTTCATNCTAGAATCAGTCACTTTAATTGCTCGTCCAGTATCTCTTGCCTTACGTTTGTTCGGTAACTTATACGCTAGTGAATTGATTTTTATACTTATTGCAACCTTAGGATTATGGCAGTTACCGCTGCATTTCCCATGGGCTGTGTTCCATATTTTGGTTCTTCCATTGCAAGCGTTTATCTTCATGATGTTAACTATCGTGTATTTAAGCCTGGCACATGAAGACCATTAATTGTTTCTTTTAACTTTAAACTTTAACTACGAAAACTCGGAGACATAAAATGTTATATATCGCAGTTGCTCTACTAATCGGAATGGGTGCCCTAGGTACCGCTATTGGTTTCGGTATCTTAGGTGGTAAATTCTTAGAATCTGCTGCTCGCCAACCAGAACTTGCACCACAATTGCAAGTTAAAATGTTCATCGTAGCAGGTCTTATCGATGCTATCGCGATGATCGGTGTTGGTATCGCTCTTTACCTATTGTTCGCGGTTGGTGCTTAATTTACTTAACCCGAAAGTTTTAGCGAACATTAAATAGGAGGAGTAGACGTGAACATTAACGCCACTCTAATAGGTCAAGCAATCGCTTTTGCTGTCTTTGTATGGTTCTGCATGAAGTTCGTGTGGCCACCACTACTAGGCGCAATTGAAGAGCGTCAGAAGAAAATAGCCGATGGGCTAGAAGCTTCTGACCGTGCTGAACAAGATCTAGCAGATGCTCAAGCTCAAGCAGCTGAGCAGCTTAAAGAAGCCAAAGCGCAAGCAGCAGACATTATCGAGCAAGCCAAAAAGCGTGCCAACGTCTTAGTTGACGAAGAAACGCAACGTGGTCACTCTGAGCGTGAGAAAATCATCGCCCAAGGTTATGCGGAGATAGAAGCTGAACGCAACCGTGCCAAAGAAGATTTGCGTAAGCAAGTATCTGCTTTAGCTATTGCTGGCGCAGAAAAAATCTTAGCGCGTGAAATCGATAAAGACGCTCAAGCCGACATTGTTGCAAAACTTGTCGACGAGCTATAAGGGAGAATGAGCCATGTCTGAATTGACTACCGTTGCTCGCCCTTATGCCAAAGCGGCTTTTGATTTCGCTGTCGAGAAAGAAACCGTCGCCCAATGGCAAGAAATGCTGGTATTCGCTGGTGCAGTTGCTCAGGATGANGCCATTAAACAAGTGTTAAATGGTGCTTATTCTGCTGACAGACTAGCTGANATATTTATCGGTGTTTGCGGTGAGCAAATCGACGAAAACGGTCAAAACTTCATTAAAGTTTTGGCAGAGAACCAACGTTTATCTGCACTTCCTGAAGTTGCTACGTTGTTTAATCAGCTAAAAGCTGACTTTGATAAAGAAATTGATGTAGATGTCACATCTGCGATCAAACTGACCAAAGCACAACAAACTAACATCAGCAAGGCGCTTGAAAAACGCTTGGCACGTAAAGTGAAGCTTAATTGTAACGTGGATAAGGCAGTTGTTGCTGGTTTAGTAATAAAAGCCGGTGACACAGTTATCGATGGTTCCATACACACTAAATTAAACCGTCTAGCAGACGCGTTACAAGCATAACGGGGATAAGAGCATGCAACTTAATTCCACTGAAATTGCAGAACTAATCAAAAAACGAATTGAGAAGTTTGAAGTAGTAAGTGAAGCTCGCAATGAAGGTACAATTGTCGGTGTTACCGACGGTATCATCCGTATTACCGGCCTAGCCGATGTAATGCAAGGGGAAATGATCGAGCTTCCTGGAAATCGTTACGCTATCGCACTTAACTTAGAACGAGATTCTGTTGGTGCAGTAGTTATGGGTCCATANCAGGACCTTCAAGAAGGTAATAAAGTACAATCAACTGGTCGTATCTTAGAAGTACCAGTAGGCCCAGGTCTACTNGGTCGTGTTGTTAACACACTAGGTGAGCCAATTGATGGTAAAGGCGCAATCGAAGCTGCTGGTTTTGAGCCAGTTGAAAAAATTGCACCGGGTGTTATCGAACGTCAATCAGTTGATCAGCCAGTTCAAACAGGTTACAAATCTGTTGACTCAATGATCCCAATCGGTCGTGGCCAGCGTGAGCTAGTTATCGGTGACCGTCAAACGGGTAAAACTGCATTAGCTATCGATGCCATCATTAACCAAAAAAATACAGGCATTAAATGTGTTTACGTAGCGATTGGCCAAAAAGCCTCTACTATCGCTAACGTAGTACGCAAACTAGAAGAGCACGGTGCACTTGCTAACACTATCGTAGTGGCAGCATCAGCATCTGAGTCTGCAGCATTGCAGTACTTGTCAGCGTATTCTGGTTGTACTATGGGTGAATACTTCCGTGACCGCGGTGAAGATGCATTAATCGTATATGATGATTTGTCTAAGCAAGCTGTTGCTTACCGTCAAGTATCATTACTATTAAAACGTCCTCCTGGTCGTGAAGCATACCCTGGTGACGTATTCTATCTACATTCACGTCTACTTGAGCGTGCTGCTCGTGTAAACGCTGACTATGTAGAGAAATTTACAAACGGTGAAGTGAAAGGTCAAACGGGTTCTTTAACTGCGTTACCTATCATTGAAACGCAAGCCGGTGACGTATCTGCATTCGTACCAACTAACGTAATCTCAATTACCGATGGTCAGATCTTCTTAGAAACTGACTTATTTAACGCGGGTATTCGCCCAGCGGTAAATGCGGGTATTTCAGTATCTCGTGTTGGTGGTGCAGCGCAAACTAAAATCATCAAGAAACTAGGTGGTGGTATCCGTCTAGCACTTGCTCAGTATCGTGAATTAGCGGCGTTCTCGCANTTTGCATCTGACCTTGATGATGCAACTCGTGCTCAATTAGAGCATGGTGAGCGTGCAACCGAATTAATGAAACAGAACCAGTATGCACCGTTATCGGTTGCTNATACTGCTGTTTCCCTGTTCGCGATAGAAAAAGGTTTCTTGAAAGACGTTGAGTTGAACAAGGTACTAGATTTTGAAGCGGCACTTCACTCTTACATGGGTGCAGAGCAAGCTGAGTTAGTCAAGACTATCAATGAAACAGGTAACTATAACGACGACATTGAAAAGCAACTAAACGATGCTTTAACAACGTTTTGTAATACACAAACGTGGTAATCAATGAGCTCTGGTAAGGTAACTTACTAGAGCGTTTCGTTAGGTAATCGGAGAAATAGTCATGGCTAGCGGTAAAGAGATAAAAGGTAAGATTGGGAGTATTAAAAATACTCAAAAGATTACTAGTGCAATGGAAATGATGGCAGCGTCTAAGATTANAAAGGCGCAAGATCGTATGGCTTCTGGCCGTCCATATGCACAAAACATGCTAAAAGTGATTGGTCACATTGCCAATGGTAACCTCGAATATCGCCATCCATATATGGAAGCGAGAGAGGTCAAACGTGTCGGCTACATCGTAGTATCTACAGATCGTGGATTATGCGGAGGTTTAAACTCCAACTTATTCAAGAAAGTAGCCAAAGATGTACAAGCTAANCGCGAGAACGGAGTTGAGGTTGCGTTTGCAGCTATCGGTTCCAAAGCGGTTGGTTTCTTCTCACGTTTTGGTGGTTCTGTTTTAGCAGCAGAATCAGGATTAGGTGATAAGCCCTCTGTCAGTGATGTGGTTGGTGTCGTTCGTGTCATGCTAGATGCATATGACGCGGGTGAACTAGACCAAATCCATTTAGTGTTCAATCATTTTGCGAGCACTATGGTACAAGAGCCGGTGATCAATCAATTGTTACCTTTGCCTAAATCAGAAAATGAAAGCGTACAACACCGCTGGGATTACATCTACGAGCCAGATCCAAGAGAAATTTTGGAAACATTAATGGTTCGTTATATTGAATCTCAGGTATATCAAGGCGTTGTCGAAAACGTAGCTTCTGAACAAGCAGCACGAATGGTAGCGATGAAGGCGGCAACAGATAATGCCGGTAACTTAATCGACGAATTGCAACTGGTATACAACAAAGCACGTCAAGCAGCAATCACACAAGAAATCAGTGAGATTGTTGGCGGCGCGGCAGCGGTGTAGGCAAAGGTTTAATAAGGTATATAGAGGACAAATTATGAGTCAAGGTAAGGTCGTCCAAATCATTGGTGCTGTTGTGGATATTGAATTTCCACAAGACGCAGTGCCACGTGTTTATGACGCACTAAAAGTGACCGACGGTGACTTAGCAGGGCTAACCCTGGAAGTGCAACAGCAATTAGGTGGCGGAGTTGTTCGTAGTATCGCATTAGGTACTACAGATGGTTTACGTCGTGGTTTAGCAGTAGATAATACAAATGCACCGATTCAAGTACCAGTAGGTACTAAGACCTTAGGTCGAATCATGGATGTATTAGGTAATCCTATTGATGAAGCAGGTCCAATCGGTGAAGAAGAGCGTATGTCTATTCACCGTGAAGCACCAAGCTACGAAGAACAATCAAGTTCAGTTGAACTACTTGAAACTGGTATCAAAGTTATCGACTTAGTATGCCCGTTCGCTAAAGGTGGTAAAGTTGGATTGTTCGGTGGTGCCGGTGTTGGTAAAACTGTTAACATGATGGAATTGATTCGTAACATCGCGATCGAGCACAGCGGTTACTCAGTATTTGCTGGTGTAGGTGAGCGTACTCGTGAAGGTAACGATTTCTATCACGAAATGAACGACTCTAACGTACTTGATAAAGTATCGTTAGTTTACGGTCAAATGAATGAGCCTCCTGGTAACCGTTTACGTGTTGCACTAACAGGTCTAACTATGGCTGAAAAATTCCGTGATGAAGGCCGTGATGTACTATTCTTCGTTGATAACATCTACCGTTATACTCTAGCGGGAACTGAAGTATCAGCACTTCTAGGTCGTATGCCATCAGCAGTAGGTTATCAGCCTACCCTAGCTGAAGAAATGGGTGTACTTCAAGAGCGTATTACATCAACTAAGAAAGGTTCAATCACGTCTATCCAAGCGGTATACGTACCTGCGGATGATTTAACGGATCCATCTCCAGCAACAACCTTTGCTCACTTAGATGCAACAGTTGTACTTTCTCGTGATATCGCATCATTAGGTATTTACCCAGCGGTAGATCCTCTAGATTCGACTTCACGTCAGTTAGATCCATTAGTTGTCGGTCAAGAGCACTATGACACTGCACAGGGCGTTCAAACGACTCTTCAGCGTTATAAAGAGCTTAAAGACATCATCGCGATTCTAGGTATGGACGAATTATCTGAAGAAGATAAGCAAGTGGTAACACGCGCTCGTAAAATCCAGCGTTTCTTATCACAGCCATTCTTCGTTGCAGAAGTATTTACTGGTTCTCCAGGTAAGTACGTATCTCTTAAAGACACTATCAGTGGCTTTAAAGGTATTCTTGCAGGTGATTACGATGATATGCCAGAGCAAGCATTCTATATGGTTGGTTCTATTGACGAAGCATTGGAAAAAGCTAAAGCCTAAGGCTTTAGCTCCATGCTACACAATTACCTAATATAGGAGGTCACATGGCAGAAGCTACCGTACATTTAGATGTGGTAAGTGCAGAAGAAGCGATTTTTTCTGGTGCCGTTGAAGCGATTCAAGTGACAGGTAGTGAAGGTGAGCTAGGAATACATCCTGGTCACGCACCACTTATCACTAATATCCGTCCAGGTATGGTGCGTTTAGTGCAAAACGGCAAAGAAGATTTTATCTATATTGCTGGTGGAACACTAGAAATTCAACCGCACACCGTTACCGTGTTAGCTGATACAGCTATTCGCGCTGATGATTTGGACGAGAGCACCGCTGAAGAGGCTAAACGTCAAGCTGAGGAATCCATAGCGAATCCTGGCGCTGATTTTGACCATAATGCAGCAAGCATACAGCTTGAAGAAGCACTTGCTCAATTAAGATTGATTCAGCAATTACGTAAATAACAGTTGTATTGTTATACAAAGACCCGCTTTAAGCGGGTTTTTTATTGCCTATAAAATTATATTACCTTGCAAGATACTTGTAGCAACGATTGAGGAAAGTAAATAGACTCAACTTATATTCAATAAAATGTTGGACGCTATTTTATGATCAACCACTATCAAATTACGTTACCAAGCTATTCAAGAGGGTTTCACCTAATTACACACCATATCGAACAGGGACTACCTGATTTACCTGCTGAAGCTGTCGTACAGATATTTATCCAACATACCAGCGCCTCAATAAGTATTAATGAAAACGCTGATGCTAGCGTTAGGGATGACATGGAAACATTCATTAATTATTTAGTACCAGAACGACTAGCCTTATATACACATACTTATGAAGGTGACGATGATATGCCTGCACACATCAAAGCAGCATTGATTGGCAATCACGTCTCTATTCCTGTTATCAACGGACACTTAGCACTTGGTACCTGGCAAGGTATTTATTTAGGTGAGCATCGTAATCATGGTGGTAATCGACGCTTAATAGT
>JGI26081J50195_1000037_pt1 | contig 52889 bp, 72 predicted proteins | sample SaaInl74LU_5_DNA_FD_50195 | JGI IMG/M metagenome (IMG submission 50195) | reverse complement strand
TCAAGATCGTCAATCAGCTCAGCCTACATATGAGTTCAAATTAGATACATCATCAACAACGACAGAATATCAAATCGCACTNGACGAAGTAGCAGGACCTGAATATACGTTTAAAGATCGATCATTAACTTCCGATCAACTTGTTATTAAAGTTACACTATCTGAATCGGGTGCGCTTGAAAAAAAAATTAGCGAAGCACCTAATTCTTCTACAAGAGAAGCTGCTGAGAGTTCTGTTGTAAGCTTTGTTGCAAATCAACTTGCAACACTAAATTTTGGAAACAATCCCGATGCGGTAGTACAAGTGTATCGAGGAACAGACCCTATAGGCTCAGCACCAATTTAAGGTAAATATCTTAAAGGACTTATTGTATGAATTCGAATCTTCCAACTGAAGTAACTTCAACTCCAAGTGAAAACGATTTTTTTGCTAATTATCACGAAAATAGTCACTCGGTTTCTCCTGGCACAAATGATGCAGTTACAGCATATTTTTTAGGTATGACAAGCGGCGATAGTAATGCAGCAACAGCATTAGCGTCGACATTATTTGAAATTTCTAAAGAATACAACGTAGATCCGATGACAATTTTAGATGATTTTAAAAGTTTTAGAGGCAACAAGGAAAGTTTTAAAAAAGCATTAATTGCATTGTTTAATAAAACTAGAAGAAATACAAGTAAGATTGGATTTGAGCAAACACAAGTAATACCTCCAAGTGTTGCAAGAAATATAAGAAAATAAAATGGCTAGAAAATATGCACAAGGTAAGTTTACTTTAAGGCACCCAGAAAAATATGCAGGAAAAAAAGAACCTACATATAGAAGCGGCTGGGAATTTACGTTTATGCAATTCTGTGATAACCATCCTAATGTAATTCAATGGGCTAGTGAAAGTATAACTATTCCATATAAGAATCCGTTAACAGGAAAGAATACAATATATGTTCCGGATTTTTTTATGGTGTATCAGGACAAGCGCGGAAAGCGCAGAGCAGAATTAATTGAAGTAAAGCCCAAAAGCCAGACTACAATGGAAAATGCCAAAAGCCAAAGAGACAAGGCAGCCGTGGCAGTAAATTATGCAAAATGGGAAGCGGCAACAGCATGGTGTAAACAACAAGGAATTGTATTTAGAGTTGTTACAGAAGCAGACATATATCAACAAGGTAAGAAAAAAAGATGACCAAAAAACTAGAAGAATTTTTTGATTTGGAAGAAAATCCTGCTTTGAGCAGCGATGAGTATCAAGATGCTAGTAGAGAATTAGAAACAATTGAACGCCAATTACCGGACAATCCTAGCAGTATCACCGACCTTAGCACAAGTGACGAAGAAATGGATACACTGGCTAGTAAAGCATTAGTGCATTATGATGACTTAATGGACTTAGGAATGAATGTAGAGCCAAGGTTTAGTGCTCCAATTTTTGATGCAGCTAGTAAATTGCTAGGACATGCTATTACTGCTAAGACAAGCAAGATTGATAAAAAACTTAAAGCATTAGATCTAGATCTTAAACGTAGGCGTTTAGAAATGCAGGAGAAACAAGCAAAACTAGACAACGACGATGAACCTGGATTTGCACAAGAATTAGACAGGAACGCACTACTTGAAATGCTAAGAAACAAAGACGATGTTAAATGATAAATACTGCTATAACAAGGATAAGAACACAATGAAAAGTTTTGTAGAATACTTAATGGAATCAACTCAACCTTACGAATTTCGTTTTAAAATTGCCGGCGAACTGACAGACGATTGTATTAATCGTATTGAATCAAATCTTGACAAGCACGGATTAGAAAGCATGAGCAAGCCAAAAAGAACTCCAATCCAGGAACAACCTGCAGGTTTTGCACAAAATGTACAAAACACTGAAGTGCATATTATTGATATTGCTACAAACTATCCTACAACACCACATCAGTTGTCTGCAATGCTAGCAGATGTTTGCGGTCTTCCAGAAAGTCATATTGTAGTTATTAACAAAAATGATCCAGAAGAAATAGCCAGAGAAGCAGCCCAGGACGAAAAAGAGTCAGAATACGAGCCAATCACAGGCACTGAATATCCTGAGGAAAAGCAAGAAGAAGTGTTTGGCGACAAGTACAACCAAAACATGTTAAAAGAACTTGAGACCAGAAAATACGAAATTGCCAAATAATAATGAAAAAAATAATTAGAACAGGAAAAGCACAAAGTACAGGTTCAAGTACAGACCCAGCTACAATAAAAGCAGAAGATGTAATGATTTCCAAGCCTATTCCGGGCAGTTCGACTCACCTTGGCATTAAAATTAATTTAAATTGATAAATACACTAGTATAATTTTAGGAATTTTTTAGTTGCAATTGGCACTATTTCTAAATAAAGTTAAAGGAACTTAATATTATGGATATGAAAAAAATGTTAGCTGCCCTTGACGGTGTTGAAAGTGCCCAAGGTACAGCATCTAGCGTAGCGCAAAAAGGCTCAATGAAGTCACTACTAGAAAGTATAGACAGTGTAGTTGAAGGTGGAATGAAAGACACCGTAACTGGTATGCAAGAACACCTACATGATTTTGCACAAGAAATACAAAGAGGAATGCACGGTCACGATGCTGTTGTTGACGAACTAAATGATCTGTTTGACGAAGTCGTTGAAATGGGCGACCCAGTAGTAACAAATGCATTCAAAGTACTTAGAACTCTTGAGCCAGAGGACTTTGGCGAAGGCGAAGGCGGCGGTCCAAACCGTGCTTCTATGGTAGCACAAGATGCCATGGATATGATCGATGGCAGCGATGACAGTGATTACGATCATCTTCCAAAAATTGGTGAAGAAGAACTAGAAGAAGCACAAAGTCCAGCACAAAAAGCCGCTTTTGAAAAAATGCTTGCTGCTAAAAAAGGTAACAAAGACGACGACAAAGACGAAGTCGACGAGTCAGAAGAAGCTGTAGCCGAAGAAGAACTAGAAGAAGCAATCATGGTAAGTGCTGAAGGCGCCGAAGCAGCAGAACTACTAGCAATTCTTAAAAATGCAGGTATGCCAGAACCAGCAATGCCAGCAATGCCAGAACCAGAAATGGAAGACACTGAGTATGCAAATTCTCCAGATGAAGAAACTTTTGGCATGGACGCAGTAATTGCTAGTGGCGATGATTTAAACAAAAGCAAAGAAGCATATGCTGATGTTGACGGCGGCGATAATCCAATGGAAACATTTGAAGGTAAATTCAAAGCAATGCTAGACGAAATGCTTGCAGAAGATGAAGAATCTACTGAAGAAGTTGTTGCTGAAGAAACTGAAGAAGTTGTTGCTGAAGAAGAACTAGAAGAAGCAACTGACGAAGTTGTGGAAGCAGATGACCAAGGTTTAAGCAGATTCTTAAAAATGGCAGGCATCTAATATGATTGTTGATCGTATAAAAGCAAAACTAGCAGAGCGTAGTAGTATAGATGGCGTGCTAATGGTAGCGGCAGGTGCAGCAATTATTGTGTTTTCGCCACTTGCTAACTTAATTGCGTATGGCGCAATTGCATATGGTGCGTATACAATATATAGAAATGGATGATCTAAATAGATTAAAAACACTGGCGGGTATCGTACCTGCCAGTTTTTCTGGAATGACACCCTATAATGTTGATAATGGCAATGTTACGGTTACTGCACAAGAAAAATCAGACCATCAAAAAGCTAATAATATAAAACCAGGCGATCCTGAATGGTTTAAACTTTGGTTTGCTAAACCTTATTTAACTGGCGAAAATCCACTTTCATGAATTTAAATATCTTTCCCAGCTCGGGTGCTTAAATGTAAATCCGTGGTTATCTTTGATATGAGCAACAATTTGCCAGTATTCGGGTTTCCATGGTAATCTAATAGGACTTATAATCTTATCACTCTTGCTGTGATTGCATTTTTTGCATGCAGTAACAATGTTAGTCCACTCAGTTTTTCCGCCTTTGCACACTGGTAATACATGATCTAATGTTAAATCTTTTTGAGCAAAAGGTTCGCTACAATATTGACAAGTATATAAGTCTCTGAGATATACAGCACGCCGGCTAAACCTCACACTTTTTTTGTATTTTTGAAATTCTTTAGTAACCACAATAGCAGGCACTGCCCACGAATCGTGTGCACTGCGAACCTGCCACTCGTCATACCATTCTATAGGTTTAATTCTCTCTAGCATATCTAATTTCATTGCATGTTGCCATGAAATAGTACTAAGTGGCAAAAAGTTTAAAGGTCGATAATCGGCATTTAAAACTAATACATCTGACATATTTTTCTCATTTTTTGTTTCATTGATGAAAATAATTATCGCTTAAATCTTTGGTGTATTTTTTCCAATACGGTTCTATAACTTCATACAACATAGGTAAACTATGTTTTAATGTTTGTTTTCTGTACATATCTTGTCTAGCCATCCATATACAAAATTGTTTAAAGCGCCTAAGGTCTGATTGTTCTATGTTAACAAAATTAACAGTTTCAGCATATAAGCCATTATAAAAATCATTTACTTTTGGTTTTATCTCTTCTGGAATATTTACCGGGTTTAAATATGCTGGATTTTGTACAATATTAACGTATACACTGTCAGTGACATTATCTAAATATTCGTATGTTTCTTTAAAGTTAAACAATGATAGTATACTGAAACACGTAGCACTTCTAACACTAACATCGCTATTGCTATTATTTTTAAAATCAATAAACCGATTAATATTACGTTCGCACTTGTTCCATTTCCCCGGCCACCTAGTGTATTCAAAAGCAGCACCGACACCGTCGATACTTAAACTTAATTCAATTGCTTTAAATTTGTCCCAAATATTTAATAGTTTTTTCTTTGGAAACTGCACAGTATTTGTACTATAAAACAATGTAACATTTTTGCTCTGTCCTGTATTAACCAGATGTTCTAATAGTTTAACATGTGATTCATTTAACAACGGCTCACCGCCAAAAAAATCTACTTTTTCTAAATTGTCACTTACACTAATAAAGTCATTAAAATCAAACTCTTGTTGTCCTAGCAATGGAATAAATCTATTGTGTACTGCTCGGTTAGGTTCGTCTTCGTCCCGTGTGTTATACTTTTCAGCATAATGCTCACCTTCTTTGGTGTAAAGGCTACTATCCCATCCAGCACAACTTCTGCATGCTAGGTTACAAATATTACTAGTTTTAATTACCGCAGTAATGGGACCTGTTTTATATTTTTCAGATAAAATATATTCTTCGTATGCATTTGGAAAATATTCATACTGTCGCAACCGAAGACTTTGTGCTCCAGCTGTTTCTTCGTTCCAGCATCTTTTACATTCATCTGGTTGTTCGTTGTTTAAAAATTTCTGTCTAAGGCTTTCAAGTTCGTTGCTGTTCCAACGTTCTTTACTGTTTAGATCGGGCTGATACCATTCCCCGGCACCAAATGCACAAGGCGACACTTTTTGAGAAGGTCCTTGCCTAGTACTAATAAATGGAGATATACAGAAGTTTTTTGGCGGTTGTTTTGACATTTGTTGCTCGAATAATAATAAATATTTATATGAAGAAAGAACTAATAATTGAACAGTTAACTTTAATTCAGATTTACTATCACATGCCTGATTACCCCAGAGTATTGAACGAATTCAATTGGCAAACAATTGATCTTTATCCTAACTTTCCTCGAATGAAAAAATTCCTGGACCATTGGCATGAACATATCGAAGCAAAAATCAATACAATCAATTTAGTCTATAATGATCCGTATTACGGACCAAACTACTTTAAGAGTATAACAGAAGACAGTAAATATATCAATTAATAAATTGGTTAAATAGTAATATGAGCAAAAGTTTAGAAGGCGTATTAGTAAAAAAAGCATATGCCAGAGAAAAAATGAGTAACGAGCAATTGGTTAACTTTGCACGTTGTGCTGATCCAGAAACCGGACCTTATTTTTTCACTGAAAATTATTTTAGCATTCAGCATCCTACTAAGGGCAGAATGTTATATAAGGCATTTGAATATCAAGAAGAGTTGATCCAATGCTATCATGAAAACCGTTTTAGTATTAATTTACTAGGACGACAAATGGGCAAAACTACAACCGCAGCAGGTTACTTGTTATGGTATAGCATGTTTGTGCCTGATAGTACTATCTTGATTGCTGCACACAAGTACAGTGGTGCACAAGAAATTATGCAGCGTATACGTTATGCGTATGAATTATGTCCTGATCACATTCGTGCTGGTGTTACTAGTTATAACAAAGGCAGCATAGAATTTGACAATGGGTCACGCATTGTTAGTCAAACTACCACCGAAACTACCGGACGTGGTATGAGTATTACACTACTATACTGCGACGAATTTGCATTTGTTAGACCTACTATTGCTCGAGAGTTTTGGACTAGTATTTCTCCGACACTAGCAACAGGTGGTAAAGCAATTATTACCAGCACACCAAACAGCGACGAAGACCAGTTTTGGTTTCTGTGGTCTGGTGCTAATAAACGTGTTGACGAATTTGGAAACGAAACCAAACTTGGCGTCAATGGCTTTGCTGGGTATATTGCTACTTGGGAAAGACATCCTGATAGAGACGATACTTGGGCACATGAAGAAATGAGTCGTGTAGGAGAAGAAAGATTCAAGCGTGAGCACTTGTGTGAACCTATTATATATGATGAAACACTAATTGATAGTTTAAAACTTATGCAACTTGAAAGTAGTGATCCTATTATCAAACAAGGACAAGTACGATGGTTTAAGAAACCTACTCGTGGACACACATATGTTGTAGCATTAGACCCAAGTCTTGGGACCGGAGGTGATAATGCAGCTCTCCAAGTATATGAATTGCCTAGCATGGAACAAGTAGCAGAGTGGATGCACAATAAAACTCCAATACAGAAACAAGTTCGTATACTAAGCGAAATAACCAAATACATCACTGACGAAATCAATGATATGTATAGTGTATACTATAGTGTTGAAAACAATACACTAGGAGAAGCAGCACTAGTGAGCATTAGCGAAACCGGCGAAGAAAATATTGCTGGTATATTTTTAAGTGAACCAAAACGAGCCGGCAATGTTAGACAGTTTAGAAAAGGTTTTAATACTACAAATAAAAGTAAAATTACTGTATGTTCTAAACTAAAAAATTTAGTCGAAAGCGACAAATTAAAATTGCATAGTAAAGCACTTTTAAGCGAGCTAAAACATTTTGTTGCAAGTGGTAGTAGTTATGCAGCTAAACCAGGAGAAAAAGATGATCTAGTAATGAGTACAGTGCTAGCTATTCGCATGAGTATGGTGTTGCAAAACTATGACCCAGAAATACAAAAACAATTACAAGACAGTTTAGATGACATAGTCGAACCAATGCCATTTATTATACTTTAATGGTAAATAGTACTATGAAACCAATGAACAAGACCGCATCCGACCTTTTTGATCTACTGAGAACACGTTTTTCTCCATTGAATATCGGCAACGATAATGCCGATTCAACTGTTGATCCTGCAGAAGCAAGATTTTTTAGTTTTGTGTATACAGAAAATGACAAGCCACTAGGCCCTGTGAGTGTTAGTATTGTAGGAAATGATCAGATTAAAGTTTTTTATTCTGATAATATTGTACAAAATTCAAAAAACGATGCTAAATGGTACGGGTTTCTTAAAGATATGAGAAATTTTGCAAAGCAAAATTTAATGACGTTCGATGCACACGACATTGAAAAGAACCAACTCGACGATAGAGATTATAAAGTTTTAAGTAAAAACAATGGAGCTTATAAGGAAGACGAAGTGGAAATTACAGAATCAAAGATGTACGGTAGCAAGCGCAAGAGCATGCAAAAGTTTGAAAATGCTACACTGGTTGTGTATCATAAAAAGACAGTAGATGAAGAAGTACGTGGATCACGTAGTAGACACATAGATAAAATTTTTATTGAATCCGACGGTGAAAAATTTCGTTTCCCGATTAATTATTTAAATGGTGCCAGAGCAATGGCAGTTCATGTAAACGAAGGCGGCAAGCCTTATGACGAGATCGGCAAACACATTATAAGCACAGTTGAAGAAATGCGCAACTTGTCTCAGTTTGCCAGGATAACTCGTAGGCATGCAATGGAAGATGAAGAAGCAAATAGTATAAGATCACGTGTAGTTGATTCGTATCAGGCTATCAGAAAAGATATTATGCGTATGCAAAATGTAAACAATTATAAACAGTTTGTGGAAACATTTTCACCTGTTGAATCGTCAGCAGCCGGCGATGTGTCACAGTTACAAGAAAAATTTACAGTAAAAGTTTGGAATGAAAAAATGGATAATTTACTACCAAGTGTGCAACGTGCACTAGAAAGCACGACTAACAAAGTTGAAGCAAGTATGGGTGCGCCTGATTACAACCCAGCTGCTGGTCAATATGCAAGTAACAGAGAGTACGGAATGTTTAGCAAAGAAGGCAATAATGAAGTTGCAGAAATAATCGACGACATTGAACGTGCATATAAAGCAAACGTATTCAGCAGTCCTGAAGAAGCAATTGACTCGGCAATGAAAGCATTAACAAACTTATCAGACACAGAAAGCAAATTTGAAGAAGCTGATGACACTGATGTACGTGATCAAGTAGCTCGTGACTTAGAAATGCGTATTGGACGTGACAGTGGTGTCGACGAAGACAAAAAGTCCGATGCAGAAAAAGAACGTGAAATAAAACGTGCACGTTATGCTGCGGATGAACCAGAGCGTGGTGAAGATCGTAAAAAAGTATCTCTAAAGAAAGCACCTTGGGAAGAGTCAGTTACTGAAGAAAATGAAGAAAAATGCAAATATTGCGGTGGTGATTGCCCTAATGATGAAGACCATGCATGTGACGGCTACTTGGGCGACATTGATGGACTATATGAAGCAAGCCCAAGTGTTGAAAAAACAATCAAAGATCCAAACTTTGTATTGATATTGAAAAAAGACGATAGTGCAGATGCAATGTTTAAAAATGCAAACTTTACTAAATCGCAAGGACTTTTAGCGTTTATCATGGCTGATATTGCAAGCAGAGCAATCGGCGCAAATGCAGATGCATTAGCAAACTTTGCAAGCGAAATGAGTATTAACATTGGCGAAGAAGGCGAAACGTTTGGTACAAGAATGACACCAGAGTATAAAGGCGACAAGCAATTAGCAATGCTATTGGCTAAAAAATATCTAGATGATTTTAAAATGATGGCAACTGATCAAGACTATAAATCCCAAGTGCGTGTGGATCCAACAGAAATGTACGGCAAAAAGAAGAAACGTTCTGGTGGATATCATGAAGAATTTGAAAATTGGGCAAATGAAATGGTAGAAGCAGTAACTCAAGGTACAATCGGAACACAAAGCACACAAAAAGCAAACGCACAAGTATTAAAAGCACTCAGCGGAGGCGATGCAAAAGCAGCACAGGACATGAAAAGAGTTAGCGACAAGTTAACTAAAGGTCAGCGTTTAGCTCCAAATGAAATACCAGTTGCTGGTGAAATTGCTAAACGTGCATTAACAACCAAAAAGCCACAGGCAGCAATTCAAGCCTTAGCTAATAGCGAAACAAACACTACAGAAGATGGCGAAGTTGCTATCTTAGAAAAAACACTTAAAGTAAAAGCTAACCAAGATTACGACGGAGATGGCAGAATTGAATCTCCACGTGATGAGTACATGGGTAGTAGAGACAAAGCTATTAAAAAAGCAACGAAAAAGAAATCTACAGCAGAAGAAATAAACGACTCGGAAGATGATACACTATTCCAAGAAAGTTTAAACCTTATTAAAATCTACGCAGGTATCTAAATAAAATAAAATAAAATACTCCCTCAGGGGAGTATTTTTTTGACTATTTTTGTTGACATGTATAAATAGTCGTGTTACATTAAACTATAGTGTAACACTTAGGCAAACACTAAACATTAAACAACATGGCTACATGGCAACAAAAGGATATAATGACATGGCAACACTAGCAGAAATTCGTGCTAAACTACAACAACAAGAAACACGCAGTACAGGTTCAAGCAACCAAGGCGGCGATCGTGCAGTATACGCACACTGGAACATCCCCGAAGGAACAACAGCAAAACTACGCTTCTTGCCAGACGGCAATACGAAGAATGACTTTTTCTGGGTCGAGCGTAGTATGATTCGTTTGCCTTTCCAGGGCATTAAAGGACAAATGGACAGTAAACCAGTAATGGTACAAGTTCCGTGTGTTGAAATGTACAACGATGGTACATCTTGTCCTATCTTGGGCGAAGTACGTAGTTGGTTTAAAGACCCAAGTCTTGAGGATATGGGTCGTAAGTATTGGAAAAAGCGTTCATATGTGTTCCAAGGATTTGTCCGCGAAACACCAATGGTAGAAGATCAAGAGCCAGAAAACCTAATTCGTCGCTTTATTATTAGTCCACAAATTTTCAATGTAATTAAAAGTGCACTCATTGACACTGAAATTGAAGAATTGCCAACTGACTACGAACGTGGGCTAGACTTTTGGGTTACTAAAACTACAAAAGGTCAGTACGCTGATTATAGTACAAGTAAGTGGGCTCGTAAGGAAACAGCACTAAACAACACCGAGTTGGATACAATTGAATCAAACGGTTTGTTTAATTTAGACGATTTCTTACCAAAGAAACCAAGCGAAACAGAAATGCGAGTATTGCAGGAAATGTTCGAAGCAAGTGTAGACGGCCAGCCGTATGACCCAGATGCATTTGCACAGTATTATAAGCCAGCAGGTTTACAATATAATACACCATCATCTGTTCCTACACCCGCACCTGTTCCAGCAGCACCTGCACCTGCACCTGCGCCAGTAGCAGAGGCAGTGACTGAATCAGTCACTGATACAGGATGGAAAGAAGTCGAGCAAAGTACTGCGCCAGCAGCATCTTCAGACGCTCCGGCAGCTAGTGCAGATACAAAGACAGCAGATATTCTTGCTATGATCCGTCAGCGTAAAGGCGCTGACTGATATTGACATTGTCTAGGGGGGTTGCAGTTTGCAACCCCTTTAATAGGAATTAAAAATGCATAATATTATTTTCTGTCATACTGGGTATAAGCATTTAATGGATGATTGTTTGCAATCTATTCATGATAATGTATTAGATGAAATTTCCTCAACTACTATTGTTTCAAATTCTCCAATTTTGATTCCTGGTACAAACAATATACTAGATCGAGATCTATGGGAGATGATTGATCCAGCATTTAAATATTCAGATGTATACAAGCTAAACTGGGTTAAGCAACAAATATTAAAATTAAATTTAGATAAAATTGCCGATGGACCTCTATTAGTAACTGATGCTGATGTAATTTGCACGAATCCTCTTCGATGGCAAAGCGGCAAAAAAAATAAATTATTTTATAGATCTACGCCGATGCCAAAATCAGAAAATTTTGTAAAAAAATTAATTGATGTTGACTCGACAGTTGGGTACATAACCAACAATATGATATTCCAGTCAGATGTATTAGCATCTTTAAGAAACTTTCTTGAAGAAAAATTTCAAAAAGATCAAATTGAAATATACAGAGACGCTGTACTTGAAGATACTGTTACAGGAAAAATATTTGATGATATTTTTATGTCTGAACATCAGTTGTACAATGACTATTTTGTGAAAAATTACCCTAACAGGGTATGGAAGTCTGAAAAATTTAAAATGAAAGAGTATTGGACTTTTAAAAAAGTATCTAATGAAAACTTGAGTTATAACCACAAAGACACCCTTTGGTTAAGTTTTTACGAAAGTGTCAGAGGAACTGATTGGCCAGATTGTTATTACAAAAATGACTTTAAGGATCTACCTCAATGGATACAAGACGAATGCACTAACGTACATGGATACAAACTTTAGGTTTATCTTATATGATTAATAACTTATACATTGGAACAATAAAATATAAGGTTGATTCGTCAAAGTTTTTACTAACCAGTAAAAACTTTAAAAAAACGATCCAATCGATAGAAGAACTAGATTGTTTTGCTACTATACAAGATATTAAAACAGAAAACTTGTCTTTAATAATGAAAAGTTCTCAGACGATAACTTTGCTTGATATTGATATTATTTCTAACATTGATACAGTTGAAACTGAAATATACGAATATGGTAGACTAGTATACGAACTGTATAAACATAAAGACAAGGTTAAAAGCGATAACGGTATACTTGAGTTTTTAAATAACTTTAAACTAGATTCACTTGACACAAAAAGAAATAGCCCTGGTCTAGTTACAGTTGGATGTTCATATACAGCAGGTGTAGGAGTAGAATACAATAAAAGATTTGGATCTATACTAGCAAAAAAGTTAGAATTACCTGAAACTACGTTGAGTAAAGCAGGTGCAAGTATGCAATGGGTTGCAGATCAATTATTAAGATCTGATTTAAAAAAAGACGATATTGTAGTTTGGGGATTAACAACACCTGACAGAATAGAGTATGTTGAAGATTGGAAATATAAAACTAACACAGTTACTAACTGTTTAACAACTTCAAGAAAACATATAAGCGCAGTTGAACAAACTGAAACATTAGCAAGACTTTTGCAAACTTTTGCAACTGTTATGCAAGTACAAAATTTTTGTAATCTTGTAGGAGCAAAACTTTTTATTGTAAACCTTTTAAATGTATCGTGGCTGCCGCCGATGATAGAAAAGCAAAAAGATATACGTTGGTTAGATTTAACCATAGATTCTGATATTCGAACAGATACTTTAGTACCAAGCCACACTGACTACGGTACTGATAATATACACCCAGGACCGATACAACACAAAATATATGCAGACAAAATATATAATTTTATACTAGAAAATTTATAATACAAAAAAATCTTGCAATGTCTAAATAGATAATGTATTATATAACAAAATGTAAGGAAAAACATCATGGCAAAACCATTTGACGTAAGTAAATTTAGAAAAGATATTACCAAGAGTATTGAGGGTCTTAGTGTTGGATTTAACGATCCTACAGATTGGATCAGTACAGGAAATTATGCACTAAACTATCTAGTAAGTGGTGACTTCTACAAAGGCATTCCGCTAGGCAAAGTAACAGTATTTGCTGGTGAGTCGGGTGCTGGTAAGAGTTTTATTGCTAGTGGCAATATTGTTAAGGCAGCACAAGAACAAGGTATCTATGTTGTACTAATTGATTCGGAAAACGCACTTGATGAAACATGGTTGCATGCATTGGGCGTAAGTACAGACGAAGATAAGTTGCTGAAATTGAACATGGCAATGCTCGACGATGTTGCAAAAACTATCAGTATGTTTATGAAAAACTACAAAGAAACACCAGAAGAGGAACGCCCGAAGGTACTGTTTGTAATTGATTCGTTGGGTATGATGATGACACCAACTGAACTAAATCAATTTGACAAAGGTGACATGAAAGGTGATATGGGACGCAAAGCCAAGTCATTGAAAGCACTAGTAACAAATTGTGTTAACATGTTTGGCGCACACAACGTAGGTCTAGTAGCAACCAATCACACATATCAGTCGCAAGATATGTTTGACCCAGACGATAAGATTTCAGGCGGACAAGGTTTTGTATATGCTTCAAGTATTGTTGTAGCAATTAAAAAACTTAAACTCAAAACAGATGCTGACGGTGTAAAAACATCTAAAGTACATGGCATTCGTGCTGCGTGTAAAGTTGTTAAAACACGTTACTCTAAGCCATTTGAAAGTGTGCAAATTGAAATCCCATACGAAACAGGTATGGATCCGTACAGTGGTTTGGTTGATATTTTTGAAGCAAAAGGTTTGCTGGTTAAGCAAGGAAATCGTTTAAAGTATTTGACCAAAGCAGGCGAAGAAATTATCGAATTTCGCAAAAACTGGACAGGTGACAAGCTCGATGTTGTTATGATGGACTTAGCAAATGTAGATTTGTTAGGTATGGAAGATGTAACAGACTTAGAACAAACGGCACTTGAAGAAATACTAAATACCGAAGCAGCACTTGAAGAATAAGGAATAATAAATTGGATCTAGACACTATTAGAGTCTGTTGGGAAATATTTCAACAATACGTTAAAAAATCCGATCAACAACATGCAGTTAGTCATCTAGTAGCAGAACTACTAGATACCGGCTTGCGTGACGAAGATGTGCGTAAATTAGCAAATTTAGACGAATTTTTTGCAAGCGCTCTTGAAGAGCACGAACTTGAGGAAATTGATGACGATTGGGACTATGACGATGATGACCAATGACGTGGTATAATAAAGTAGTTGACGATATCTCTTACTTGCCGGGATTTCTTGATTACTACTCTGACCAACTTGAAGAAGCAAAAATTGAATGTGGAGTAAAAGGTATTGTTGAAAAGAACATCAGTGCCTTGCCTGGTATTACTGAACATAGATTTAACCAATTACAAGAAATTGAAGCAGTTCTTAATTTTTTAAACATACAATTAAAAAAGATTCGTCGTAGATATTTTCAAAAGTATTTAGAAGGGTATCAACGTGCTTTAAGTAGCAGAGATGCCGAAAAGTATGTAGACGGCGAAGACGAAGTGATTGAGTACGAAATATTGATTAATGAAGTTGCATTAATACGCAATAAATGGTTGGGTATCATGAAAGGCTTAGACACCAAACAATGGCAACTAGGACATATTGTAAAACTCAGGACAGCCGGTATGGAAGATGTTTCCCTATAAATATATTAAAATAGGTATTTGACTATGAAAAGATTAACCACAGACGGTAGTATGCAAGTGTTAGACTTGCTAGGAGAACACAATGAATTTATGGATAGCTTGCACGAAGTAGGCATATTAGATGATAGAATTGGAAATCATACCACTTGGTTTAGTGATTATCGAAGCACCGACGACTTAATAGAAAGTCAATACAACATTACAAACCTATGCATTACTGAGAGTCACCTCCAGGAACATCGTCGAGAAAATGTTAAAAACATAAAAGTTGATAATTTATATAATACTAATATAGATAATGAAAGTTTTGATTTTCTTTGGGCACATAATGTTTTTCAAAAAGAAATAAATCCAATGCAAAGTCTAAATCACTGGTGGAACATTATGAGAGAAGATGCTATGCTTTGCATTAGTGTTCCTATTAGAACATATATTGATAATTTAAATAGATGGAGAACCGACAGTTATCCGGGTGAATTATACAATTGGAATATGTTAACACTAATACAAATGCTAGCAATGAGTGGGTTTGATTGTTATGACGGACATTTCAAATTTAAGCGCGGCGAGAACTTTCTTTGGGCAAGTGTCTACAAAGGCACACAACAGCCACTAGATCCACATACTACAACTTGGTATGATTTGGCAGAAAAAGAACTAATACCGCCGAGTTTAATTAAATGTGTTAATCAATTTGGACATGCTAAAATAGAAAAAGTTATTATAGAATGGCTCGATCATAGTTTGTACGATCTTAGCAAAGAGTCGCTTCCTTATTAAACGGAATATAAATGAAAAAAGTAGTATTAGTTACCGGCGGATTTGACCCGTTGCATAGCGGACATATTGCGTATTTTAACGCAGCAAAAGAGCTAGGTGATGATCTGGTAGTTGGTGTAAATAGTGATGAATGGCTAACACGCAAAAAGGGCAAAGCTTTTATGCCCTTTAAAGAACGTTGTGCTATTATTAAAGAACTCAAAGTAGTAGATAAAGTTATTGGATTTAACGACGATGATAATAGTGCATGTAATGCAATTTTTCAATTACAAAGCACAACAGGGTCAAGTACAAAAATTATCTTTGCTAATGGCGGAGATAGAACAGAGTCTAATATACCCGAAATGCAATATACTAATGTAGAATTTGTATTTGGTGTAGGTGGTGAAGATAAAAAGAATTCAAGCAGTTGGATATTAAAAAACTGGGATAAGCCTATTACTAAACGTGCCTGGGGCGAGTACAAAATACTAGACAGTAACAACAACTGGCAAGTAAAAGAACTCACATTCCTTAAAGACAAAGCACTAAGCGATCAGCGCCATCTTAAACGAAGCGAACATTGGCATGTTGTTGATGGTGTTATAAACATGTTTTTAGAAGATAAGTCCGGTCATAAAACATCACACTTGTTAGTAGCAGGCGACAGTATTGATATACCAGTAGGGTATTGGCACAAAGCAATAAATATAGACAATAAAAATGCTAAAGTTATAGAAGTGTGGATGGGCAAAGAATTGACTGAGAAAGATATTGAGAGAAGAGATTAATGTCTAAAAAATACAAACTAGTTATTTCGGGCGGAGACAGCTTTACATTTGGTGCTGAATTGCATAACAAAAATGAAAATCCTAAAATTCCTCATTATTCGAGTTGGGCTAATGTAGTTGCTAGCAAAATTGGCACGAAACATTTAAATTTAGCAAGAAGCGGTCGAAGCAATGCTTACATTGTTAGACATATATTAGATACTCTTGTTAATACAGATGTAGAATCACAAGATATATTTGTTCAAGTCATGTGGACATTTACAGATCGTTACGAGTATGCATTAGATAAACCTACAAATGAATATGATAGCCCGTGGTACCCGTTTAGTGTCCATAGTGCCGATAACGAAGCTGAAAGTAGTTGGTTTAGTGCACTTCCAAAATCAACCGAGAACTGGAAATTCACTAGAGATAGCTTGTTAACAAAATGGAATCGAAGTTTAAATCTAGGTGTAGTTGACTTTGCAAAACAGTATAATCGTGTAGTACACATGAATCCGTTGAACAACAGTTATATAAATATAAAAGATATTTTACTTTTGCAAAACTATTTAAAATTGCATAATATTGATTATATGTTTACATATGTAAATCATTATGTAACTGATTCATTAAAAAAAATAGCAGTGAACAATCCGGGTAGCCAGTATTTAAATAGTATTAGAACACTAATTGATTGGGAGAAATGGTTTGAATTTCCTGGAAATATTAACTACTCGGGGTTTGGATTTGACGACTGGGCTAGATTAAACAACTATAGTTACGCTACTAGTCATCCGTTAGAACTAGCACACAGAGATTGTGCAGATCTAATAGTTAACCAAATTTATTGAGTAAAGTTGATAAATAATGTTATAAAAATGCATTTTATAATAAAAAGGAAAATCCATGGCAGCGAGAAAAATTAAATTAACTATGGAAGGCACACTTGCAGATAGCATAGGTCCAGTAGTTGATGTTGATTTCAACAGCATAAACGTTGATCTAGATCTAGATATCGGCTCAACTGAAGTTGTGCGTGAGTATACAATTGATGTTGACGCAGGTAGTTATACGTTAAATTTAGATTTCAAAAACGACGATGTGGGCAGAGACTTACAAATTAAGCGTGTTGATGTTGCAAACGACGGCACAACATACGAACGTTTAATCTTAGCCGACGACAATACAAGTAATTTTGATGTGCAACAACAAGTAGGTTGGAGAGCAATTATTAATCCAGATTATGATCCAACTTCATCTGACAGATGCCCAGTAAACCCAGCATACTTAATGAACCCTGATTATGATCCAAATCAACCAAAAACCGACGAAGAAGATTTTGACAACGGAGATGAAGGCAGTGGCGGAACTCCAGGATATGTTTGGAACGAATCAGACCCAGGTACAAACCCGTTCTTCCAGCATTCAAATATTGATACACCATCAATTGCTTATGTCGGCGGTGTAAAATCAATTACAATAACATTTTCGTAATTCTATAATTAAAAATTAATAAAAGAAAGCCCTTTTTTATAAGGGCTTTTTTATTGAATAAATAATTTTGTGAAAAACTATTTTGAATATCTTCCTCAAGTGTCGTATGCAGCGGGCATACTTAATAGTGTGTTTACTGGAAACAACCGTATCGCTGCAACTGATCATCTTACTATCAGTGATATTGATCCTGACAAATTTGATTTAATATTTGTATTATGTGCAGAAACTACTTTTAAAATAAGACCAATCATAAATCAATTTCGTGAAAAGGTTGTATTAATACATACCAGTGTTGAGCCAGGATTAGAAGAATATAACAATTACTTTTTTCCGCATTGGCTTTTTGCAGTCAAAGAAACTAACAATACCAATGATTATATAACAAGAAAAGCGTCCCCGAAATATTCATATAATATGTTGTTAGGTCGTGCAAAGGATTGGCGCACTGATTTATTAAGATTGTTTGACGAAAGAAATCTATTAGACAAAGGCATGGTTAGTTATCACTACGGCAAGCATTATATGCCAGAAACAACAATCGATCCTACGCCATATTTTAGAAGTGTGTGGGAGTACGAGGACGAGTTAATCAAACAACTATACAATAATGATTTAAATTATAATGTAAAAAATGATAGTACTACAAGACTAGTAAACGGACATTTTAGTAGTTGTTTGATTCCTAGATTAATTCTCAATGAGAGTATAATAAGTGTTATTACAGAAACTGATCTAGGAGCTCATCATGCATTTTTTACTGAAAAAACTTGGAAAAGTTTTCTAGGTAACCAACATTGTATTTTTTATACAGGAAAAAAACACGAGGACTATCTAATAGAACTTGGATTTGAATTAATGTTTCCTATACATGCTGATCCTTTGAAGGTTGTTAATATCATTGGAGATATAGAACGTGCTGGCATAAAAGGATACACATTTCGAGATTGGGATGAGTTAACTAGTCACAATTATTATCATGCTAATAGCAAGCATTGGGAAAATAATTTCTACAAATGGTTATTGACAACTTTTTAAATCTTTGTTATAGTTAGTACATGGATAAATTTATATTTGATGTAGACGGTACATTAACACCAAGTCGTAGTAAAATGGATAATGAATTTAAATCTTGGTTCCTAGGATTTACTAGGACAAATGATGTGTATTTAGTTACTGGCAGCGATCGTGTAAAAACTATAGAACAAGTAGGCGAGTCAGTTTACTATAGATGTAAAAGAGTTTACAATTGTAGCGGAAACGATGTCTGGGAAGGCGCAACACACGTTCATACAAACGACTGGAAAATACCAGAAACAGCGGAATACTTTTTAAATGGTTGTTTGTACGAAAGTAGATTTAACTTGCGCACAGGCACTCATATTGAGAAACGCCCCGGTATGGTAAACTTTAGTGTAGTAGGACGAGGCGCAGATGCAGAACAACGTCAAGAGTATGTAGCATACGACACATCTACAAATGAACGTATTACAATAGCAAATGCATTCAATACAATGTTTCCAGACTTGCAAGCAACTGTAGGCGGAGAAACTGGGATTGATATTGCTCCCAAGGGTGCAGACAAAAGTCAAATTGTAAAAGACTTCGATCCTGAAGATCACATTATATTCTTTGGAGATGCAATATTTGAAGGTGGTAANGATTGGCCATTGGCACTTGAATTGACAAATCGTAATGTAAATTATAATTGTCACAAAGTTAATAGTTGGCAAGAAACTTGGAAAATTTTAAAAAATCTGGTTGACAAAATAAACTAATCTGTTACATTAGTAATATAGCAATTCACCACGGAGATTAACATGACTGATATTTTTTACGACATTGAAACAATTCAGGATGTACTGGTTGCATGGGAAGAAGGTGCTAGCGACGAAAANCGAGCAGCACGTGAAGCACTTCGTAGTATGTTAAAGCGTAAACAACAACAAGTAGCTCAACATGAATTTGAGCTTGAAAATATGATGGATGATGTGCTCGTATGAAAAAACTAAAACTCCTTGTAATTGGTCATGGCAGGCACGGNAAAGATACCGTGTGCGAAATTCTCCGCGACGATTATGGGTATACATTTGAATCAAGCTCAAAGTTTTGTAGTAAACAATTTATATTCAATAAGCTAAAAGACAAGTATGGATATGCCAACGAAGAAGAGTGCTATGCTGACAGGCATAATCATAGAGCAGAATGGTATGATGCTATCTGTGCTTATAATGTAACTGATGCAGCGACACTAGGCAGAGAAATATTTAAAGAACATGATATCTATTGTGGTTTACGCAACAAGCGTGAATTCTTTGCAATGCAAAACACTGGTGTGTTTGATTATTGCATATGGGTTGATCGCAGTATGTACCTCCCTCCTGAAGACAAAGAGAGTATGAGTTTAGACCAATGGATGGCAGACTTCACCATTGACAATAACGGCACACTAGATGATTTAAAGTTTAACGTAGATCAGTTACTAAAGTATATGGAAAAATAAAATGAAAAAAATAACAATTGCTGGTTATGGTTTTGTAGGCAAAGCTGTAGAAAATAGTCTTAAAGATTACTTTAATACCTATGTAGTAGATCCTCAATACAACAAAAATCGTATATATGATCAATATGCAGACGGTGTGATTGTATGTGTAGGTACACCAGAAAGCAACAACGGCGACGGTACTTGCGACAGTACAGCAATTGAAGCAGTCTTTGCTGATATCCCAGAAACAACACCTGTGCTAATTAAAAGTACAGTAGCATTAGAAAACTTCCAAGAGTTACGTGCCAAGTATCCTACTCACAGAATTACACTAAGCCCAGAGTTTTTACGAGCAGCAAGTGCCAATGACGATTTCGCAGCACAGGAATTTGTAATACTTGGAGGCGGCAATGTTGATTTTTGGTTAGACGTGTTTAGGCATCGCTTCCCTTCTATACACCACTTTACATGTTCGCACGAAGAAGCAATATTAATCAAGTATGCAGAAAACAGTTTTCTTGCAATGAAAGTCGGATTCTTTAATCATTTGTATGAACTAAGTGATCTAATTGGCGCTAATTTTGAAACAGTTAGGCACCATTTAACACAAGATAAACGNATTATGCCAGACCATAGTTATGTTCCCGGACCAGACAATCAATTGGGTTGGGGCGGACATTGTTTACCTAAGGATACTAGTGCTATGTTACACACTGCACGCCGTCTTGGTTACCAATTTGATATTCTTGAAGGAGTTGTTAAATACAACAAAAGAGTAAGAAACAATGAGCAACATATGGCTGACTAGCGACACACACTTCAATGATCAATGGATATTTGGAGCCAAGGAAAAAGATAACACACTTGTTCGTCCTGGCTTTAACACTATTTCTGAGATGAATGAACACATAATCGAATCGTGGAACAGTGTAGTTAAACCTGAAGATACTGTATGGCATCTAGGCGATGTTATTTTTGGAGACAATAAAGTTGCCTGGATGGAAAAAAATTGGCCTCGTTTAAACGGGACTAAAAATCTAGTTGTTGGCAATCATGACAAAATTGACATGATCTGTAGCTACAAGTGGTTTAAAGAAGTTGTCCTTTGGAAAATTGACATCGATAGAAAATTAATGCTAACACATGCTCCAGTGCACGAAAATGTTTCTTGGATTTATAAAAGAGCAGGCGAAGTACTAGTTGATGAAAAAACCCCGTTGTTAAATGTACACGGACACATACATTCTGCAGAGTCGCCCGAAGGTAGATATAAATGTGTATGTGTCGAACAGACAAATTACATTCCGGTAAATATTGATGAATTGAAACTATAAATATTTTATAATTAAAAGGTTATCCCATATTATGAGAATTACTTGGCTAGGCGTTGGCAAATTAGGAATGCCATGTGCAGAAGCAATCGCATCAAAAGGGCACACGGTCTCTGGGTATGATGCAACCTACAAGAAAAGTCAACTTGTAACAATGTTTACGTCAATAAAAGGTGCAGTTGCAAATGCAGATATTGTTTTTGTTGCTGTGCCTACACCGCATGATCCGGACTATGACGGAAGAGATCCAACTGCTCATCTAGAGCCTAAAGACTTTGACTACAGTATTGTTAAACAAGTACTAGCAGAAGCAAATCAGTATATGAACAAAGATCAGTTATTGGTGCTGGTTAGTACAGTATTGCCAGGCACAACACGCAAACAGTTTGTTGATTTGGTACCTAATACAAGATTTGTATACAATCCATATTTAATCGCAATGGGCAGTGTAGCATGGGACATGGTCAATCCAGAAATGGTTATGATCGGCACTGAAGACGGTAGCGAAACTGGCGATGCTAAAGAACTAGTAGACTTCTATAAAAACATTATGGAAAACAATCCAAGATATGAAATCGGAACATGGGACGAATGCGAAGCTATTAAAGTTTTTTACAATACCTTTATTAGTACTAAAATTGGTCTTGTTAATATGATACAAGACGTTGCTGAAAAGCAGGGTAACATCAATGTAGATGTAGTAACAAATGCACTTGCATATAGCACAAAGCGTATTATGGGTCCGCAATATATGACTGCTGGTATGGGCGACGGAGGCGGCTGTCACCCACGTGATAATATAGCTCTGCGCTACATGGCACAGGAACTTGACTTAGGATATGATCTATTTGATGCTATAATGAATGCTAGGCAGATTCAAGCAAAAAACATGGCAACAAAATTAGCTAACTTAGCCTCAGAAAACAATTATCCAGTATACATACACGGAAAATCATACAAGCCAGGTGTAGAGTATTTAGAAGGAAGTTACAGCTTATTAATTGGACACTACCTCAATGACATGGGTCATGTACCAGTATACATTGATCCTAACACCAGTGATAATTTTCAGCCAACTGAGTCTGGCGTATTTTTACTAGCACACAGCGCAAGTACAACTTATAATTATGCCAGTACCGACACACAAGACGAACTCTACTGTGAAATACCAGAAAATAGTATTGTGGTTGATCCGTGGAGAAAGTTTAAAACAAAAGATAACACAGTTAAGGTAATACAATATGGAAACACAAGAGTGGGGCAAAGGACACATTGACCCTTTTTGGGACAATGAATATAAAAATTTAAATTACCGTCTTGAAGCATTTAACAATCCAAAAGATTTAGAAAAATGGCATAGACAAGGGTATGTACACCCTGACAGTCATTACACTGGGTTTTTATGCGATATGAGAGAAAAACAACCAAGTTGGAACCCAACACTAATTGATTGGTTTGCTGACGAATTTGGTGTTAGCAATGTAGGTAGTAGCTATTATAAAATGGGCACAGGGGTAATACTACCAGTACATGGAGACATTTACAAACGTTACAGAGACCTGTTTGGATGCAAGCTCAATGACATTGTTCGTGTTATTGTAATGCTGGAAGACTGGAAAAGCGGACACTATTTTGAAATTAATAACCAACCTCAAACAGGTTGGCAAGCCGGGGATTATTTTTGGTGGCTCGGCAACACTTTGCATATGGCAGCGAATATTGGTATTGAAAAAAGATATACACTACAATTAACAGGACACAAATAAACAATGACAATATTCAGTGAAAACGAATGGGGACAGCTAAAAGAAATTGTAGTAGGAGATGCTACACATGCTAACTGGCCAGCAAGCGATATTGAATTTTATAACTCAATGTCAGGCAGCAAAGAAAATAGGACATGGACAGAAACTGAATTTGAGTTCGGTCCTGTAAAACAGTCAATTATTGATCGTGCAAACAAAAGTTTAAATGAATTTTCAGCAGTACTTGAAGATTTAGGTGCCAAAGTACATAGACCTCTTCCGAGGAATTATCAAATGCTAGATCAATTCTACGGATATTGTCCCCGTGACACAGTGTTAGTTGTGGGTGACAAAGTGTTAGCATGCCCAACACCGTGGACCAGTCGACGCAATGAATGGGAAACAATGTTGCATGTTTGGGATGGTCACCCAGTTCATCGCTGCGATGACCCTGATGCTATGTTTGATGCAGCAAATGTGTGTAGATTGGGAAGAGACCTTCTTTATTTAGTTAGTCCTAGTGGAAATATAGAAGGAGCAAGATGGCTGCAAGAATGGCTTGGAAAAGAATACCGTGTGCATCCTATTGATAACCTGTATGCTGGATTTCATATTGATAGTACTATTACTGCTATACGTGAAGGATTAGTAGTATTAAACGCCGGACGTATCAATGATGATAACTGTCCTGCTGTATTTAAAGATTGGGATAAAATCTATGTACACGCAGACGAACTAACATGGCAGCCGTTTGAACATTATCCATATGCAAGCAACTGGATTGGACTGAACTTTTTAATGTTTGATGAAAAAACTGCAATCATTGATCCTAAACAAAAGATACTTGAGGAAAAACTTGCTACATACGGCGTTGAAAGTGTTCACTGCGACTTAACAGAAAGCAGAACACTAGGCGGAGGCCATCACTGCGTTACACTAGATGTTCATAGAGTCTAGTTTTTGTTTTGCAATTTCTAAGTTTTCGAACGCTTCAGTGAATAGATTATCTTTAAATTCATCACTCCAGAACCATTCACGATTCCAACGTGCAATCTTATGTGCAGCATCAAACATATCTAGTTTTTCTAGTTGTGTTTGATGGGGTTTTGCGGGATCAAAATCACTAAGATATTCTTCTCCGAGATTAATTTTATAGTCGACAATATCAAACAGTGCGTCTAATCTTTGTTTTGGATCAACTATTTGATCGTAGCTTTCGTCCCATAAGTCATTGAAAGTACAAAATCCATAACTTTTTAAATATTCTAAATTGTTCACACCAGCAGCAACAACAAATGGTTTTCCAGCAGCAATTGGTTTAAATATTTTATCGCTAAGATGTTTTTTGTTTTCTACACACAATGTTTCGCTAATAAAAATATAGTTTACTTGACTGTAATAATCCAATGGTATGCGACTTTGCATTAATCCGTTGTATAATGCATGGTCTTTCCCCCAGTTGTCGTAACTTATTTTTTCTGTAGGTATTCGATCAAATGTCCCATGCTCGAGTAAGCCAAATTGATCGTTTAGTTCTAGATCTTTTTTCCAATCCCAGTCACCGTTGAAACTTAAAAAACTATTGTTATTAAAGCCTCTGTGATACATATGGTGAATTAAATAAACTCTGTATTGTCTACTTCCGGTAATTAAGTTACAATCTAGTAATGTTTGCTTGTGGTCCCACCAACCTGCATAGTTATGTTTATGCGGATCAAACCATTCTAAACTCAACATTGCATTACTAAAGTAATACCAGTCGATAAAGTTTGGATAGTTTTCCTGTAGGTATTCTTTATCCTGACTATTAAGTTCGCTATTAGCAAATATAGTAGGTTCTTGAAAAATATGATCCCACAGTTCACAATCTAACGTTTTGCTCATTGGTTCTTGGTCAAAGAAAAATACACGACCACGTGTGCCTTCCTGTAGTGTAACAATATCTTTGATGCTTCTTTTTCCTTGGAATATCCCTTGTACAGTGTATCCTTCGAGTTGAGTTAGTAATCGGTTATAGTATTGTTCCATGTATGTATTTATAAACTGAGTAGTTAATGGTTGACACTATCGGAATGTATGCTATTATAAACTGTAACTAAGGAGCATGCAATATGACAAGATTTGTTTTTAAAGCATACGGCAAAACTCGAAAAATTGAAGCAGAAAAAGCAATTGATGCATACCCTACTGCTAACAAGAAACTACTGTGGACAACTCCTAACTTCAAAGATGGCGTTTGGAGAGAATCCGGGGACCTTAATACTTTTGTTTGGACAGAAGGTAACTTCTTTGATTAAACAGGTTGACACTAATCTTAATAGTGCTATAATAGTGTTGTAATAGAGAAGCAAGGAGTTGCATATGCAAAGTGTAAAAGTTATCAATGGTACATACCGAGGCAAAACTATTAACAATAAGATTTTTCCAATGCTCAAAGAAGTAACATCTGGAGCCAAAGGAAATTTTGTTACAGTTGACGCTAGTAATACACTAGGTTCTGATTACAAAAAGATTCGTATTATGGTTGACGATTACGAGTATGTCGGAGAAGATGCTGCACTTGTAAAAAAAGAAACAGACGAGCAAATTATTTCTCGTATTGAAGAACGTTTCGAAATACTAGACGAAATGACACGTGCCACTGTTAACGGTGATGTACGTGCTATGATTGTTACAGGACCTCCGGGTGTTGGTAAAAGTTTTGGTGTTGAGCGTGAATTAGAAAAAAGCGGTTTGCTAGATGACTTAGCAGGACGCCCTCGCAAATACGAAGTTGTAAAAGGTGCTATGACTCCAATTGGGCTTTACTGTAAACTATACGAATACAGCGACAAAAATAATGTTCTAGTGTTTGATGACTGTGACAGTGTACTAATGGACGATCTGAGTTTGAACATTCTTAAGGCAGCACTCGATAGCAGCAAGCGCAGAACTATTCATTGGAATGCCGACAGTCACAAACTTCGCAATGAAGGTGTGCCTAATAGCTTTGACTTCAAAGGTTCGGTTATCTTTATTACAAATGTTAAATTTGATAATGTTCGTAGCCTTAAACTCAAAGATCACTTAGAAGCATTGATGAGTCGTTGTCATTATTTAGATCTTACACTAGATACCATGCGTGATAAGTATTTGCGTATTAAGCAAATTGCTCGAAGCGGCGGCTTGTTTGCTGCATACGGTCTTGATAAAATGCAAGAAAACGAAATCATCGATTTTATGAAAAACAATCAAAATCGTTTGCGTGAAATGAGCCTGCGTATGGCAATTAAACTAGCAGACCTGCGCCGCATGAGTCCGAACCGTTGGCAAGGAATTGCAGAAAATACTTGCATGAAAGTGCGCTAAGATTGGTTAACTACAATAAAAAATTTCCACATTTTGTTGAGGATTGGATACTATGGTTAGGTTGTCGAGTTGATAGACTCGGCAACATCATTGATTTTCCGTTCTATATTGATCCACCTGTAAAAGTTGCAAACTACGATGTTGGATTTATTGAGAACACCAGCGACACACTTGTTCAAGGAATTGGATTTACTAAATCACAATCGCAATTAGCAGTGCGTATCATAACTAAACATCGTAAACAAATTAAAAAAAAGCTAAACATTGATGTAGATTTTCTATCAACAAATCCAGAGTTTAAACTTCCTATTAGAGAAGTACAAAATAATTTTGAAATAGTCAATGGTCCTGACAACTATTATATTGTAAGATTTCCTTACCAGCCAAAAATGGTAGATTATATGCATACTTTAAGTGCACACAGTAGCGGAGATTTTAAATGGAACAGCGACGATCGTTTGTGGAATATTTCAAAAACTGAAAAAAATCTAAGACTGTTGTATAAATTTTTAAATGAGTTTGACAAGCATCCATGGAAAGTCGATAACAAGACACAGCATGAATTAGATGTTGCACAGCAAGCAATAACTAACTACTATAATTACATTCCTAATATTGACTTAGTTGACAATCAATATGTTGTTAACAACAGCAACGAATATGTCGATCGTGCTCTTAAAGATTTTGATTTTAGTCAGACTGTGCCAAACTTGTGTCTAAAATTAGAAAAGTATGGAATGTTTCCAGGAAAAAATTTGACAACCTATGTACAAAACAAGTATACTAATATTTCAAGTGCACTTCTGACTAGTCAAACAGATATACTTAAACTTGGCAGGAAATTTGAATCTCCTATTAATTACAAAAATTTAGAAGATATTATGAAATCAGTTGATGCACGTTTTTGGGTGTTTATAACATTACAAAAAAATTCTACAAGTACAAGCAGAGCAAGAGAAATTGCATTTGGCACTCCTACTACAGGCGAGGTAATATTTTTAAGCCATGACCGTAATTTGCACAAAGATTCGGCTAGCATAATTAGTGACTTAGATTTAAAAGATAGTATTATTATAACTGATAATAGTATGATAATCGGAAAGTACTACACTAAAAGGATAATAAAAACACCAGTAATGAAAATGTTTTATTTGTTTGGGGAATAATGAAAAGTTGTAAAATCATAATCAAAGACGAAGTCAACATCAAACTCGAAGGCTTAGATCTTGATGTCAGAAAGAAGTTAGTAAACACATTTAAATATATGTTGCCTTATGCTAGGCATATGCCAGCATATAAATTAGGACGTTGGGACGGAACAGTAAGTTTTTTCCAAATGGGCGGTAGTACATATTTAAATTTATTACCCGAAATACTTCCGATAGTTGAACGTTATAACTATAATATCGAGCTGGAAGACCGTAGAGAAAACTTCGGCGAGTTGACATTTAATCGTGTTAGTGAAGAAACATTTGCTCATAAGAACTGGCCAGAAGGACACCCAGTTGAAGGACAACCTGTTGTGCTACGTGACTACCAAATTGATGTAGTAAACAACTTCTTAGAAAACCCACAGTGCTTACAGGAAATTGCTACAGGCGCAGGCAAAACACTAATAACAGCCGCACTTAGTAGCAGTGTAGAAAAGTACGGGCGTAGTATTGTAGTTGTGCCTAACAAAAGTTTGGTTGTACAAACAGAAGAAGACTACATCAACTTGGGATTGGATGTGGGTGTTTACTTTGGTGACAGGAAAGAGTTTGGCAAAACACATACTATCTGTACGTGGCAAAGTTTAAACAGCATGCTCAAGAACACAAAGAACGGAGTAGCACCTGTTACTATCGAAGCGTTCTTAGAAGATGTTATTTGTGTTATTATTGACGAAGTACACCAAGCAAAAGCTGACGCATTAAAAACACTATTAACAGGAGTAATGTCTAACATTCCTATTCGTTGGGGCTTGACTGGAACTATACCCAAAGAGAAACATGAGTTTGCTAGTTTACATATAAGTTTAGGTGAAGTAGTAAATCAAATTGCTGCCAGCGAACTACAAGACATGGGTGTACTAGCACAATGTAACGTAAACATATTACAAACACAGGACCACAAAGAGTACACCGAGTATCAACAAGAAATGCAGTATCTTGTTACAGACGATACACGCATACAATGGATGGCTGATCGCATTAATGGTATTAAACAAAACGGCAATACTCTTATACTAGTAGACAGGATCAAAGCAGGAGAAAAACTACAAGAGTTAATCCCCGAAAGTGTTTTTGTTAAAGGCGATGTTAAACTTAAAGATAGAAAAGATGCGTATGACGAAATCAAAGAAGGAACAAACCTGGTTATAATTGCTACTTACGGTGTTGCCGCTGTGGGCATTAACATCCCTCGTATTTTTAATTTGGTTCTTGTTGAGCCCGGAAAGAGCTTCGTTAGGGTAATTCAAAGTATTGGTCGCGGTATTCGTAAAGCCAAAGACAAGGACCATGTCGAAATCTGGGACATAACTAGTAGCTGTAAGTTTAGCAAGCGACATTTGACCAAACGGAAAGCTTTCTATAAAGAAGCAAACTATCCGTTTAAGGTTTATAAACTTAAAGAGTATTAACTTGACCTATTAACCGGTTTGTGTTACATTAATATACAAATAAAGGATACCTTATGAGAATACTTACAGCAGAAAATACTTGCTTTGAAATGTCTGACTTTCCAGAAGAAGTAAGCGATCTTCGGTTTGGTGTATTAGACAACAGCAATCCTGCAGACCCTGATTACTTTTTTATTCCTTTAATTTTTCTAGAAACGTTTAACGATCCTGCGTTTGTACTAAACATAGGGGGCAAAATTATACGTGTGCCTTACAATTGGCAAATACTGATAGGTGAAGCAGACTATGGTGACCTTGAAGTACTTCCGTTAACAAGACTTAACGATAGAGATTTTAAAGCATTTGCATTTAATCCAATTAGCGATATTATGCCCGATTTTACACCAATTGAAATAGTTGATGTATATCATGACATTAAATGGTATTTTCCTAAATTAAAACCTGGTAATATGTTAGCAATACCATTAGAAAATAAACCAAAGCCTAAATGTGCTTATTTTGTTAAAGACATTAGCAAACAATGCGAAATAGTAGATATTAATAAGGCTTGGTAAATGAGCGAAAGTGGTATTAAACTGGCAGATTTGTTTCGTGCAGTCAATAACAAAAACACAGACTGGTGGGAAACTCTTACCGAAGAACAGCAACATAAGTTTAGCAGTTGGTTGTACAGCCGATATATGAGTATAGTACGACATAATAATCCTGACATGCATAGATACTATTTGATTAACGCAAATCAAACACTTAATCCATCAATTAGCATGCTTACTAAAAATCATGCCAAATTAATATACCTGTTAATGACCACAATGGTCAATGAATACACCCGTGTGGATCATCAATACATTCCTCCGATGAAAAAGAACAAAGCTAACAAAGACATTAACACTATAATGAAATTGTTGCATCAAATTTATCCAAATTACAAGGACGACGAACTTGAATTGTTAGCATCAACAACAAACAAAAAAGAAGTAAAACAATTGTTACAAGATCATGGATACAGCGACAAACAAATCAAGGCATCGTTTAAATGACTAGTAGTTTAAATGACATAATTAAGGCGGCAAAAGATCTAGGACCTATGCCTAAGGATTTTAAGTGTCAGTACTGTGGAAAAAGTTATGTTAAAGAAAGTACACTTGCTAGTCACTTGTGCGAACCGAAGCGCAGATTTCAACAAAGAAACGAAGTTGGTGTACGACTAGGGTTTATGTCTTATCAAAAGTTTTACAAATTTACACAAAATAAAGAAAAAACAACATATGAAAAATTCAGTTCTAGTCCTTATTATACAGCATTTGTTAAATTCGGAAGGCACTTGCACAGTATAAATGCTATAAAACCAGAACGCTTTGCAGAATGGGTTATTAAAAATAACAAAAAACTTGATCAATGGACCAAAGATGTTTTTTATAGCGAATACCTATTAGAATATATAAAAAATGAAGATACACAGGATGCACTAGAACGTAGTATAATAGAAATGCAAAAATGGGCAGAGATACACTCAAGTCAAGTTAATCATTACTTTAAATATGCCAATGAAAATAAAATTACACGAGCAATAAGCAACGGCAGAGTTAGTCCTTGGATTATATATTGTAGTAGTAGTGGAATACAGATGCTAGAAAGATTAAATCAAGAACAATTGTCAATTGTGTTTGAGTGGATCGATCCTCAGTACTGGAATTCCAAATTAAAAAAATATCCTGCAGACACCGAATGGTGCAAAGATATTTTAAATAAATCAGGATTTTAAGTGGACGAAGATGAATTAGAAAATGTACCACAACATTAAAGAAGTAGAAACCGAAATAAAAACACTGTTGGAAAATTATCAACAGGCAGCAATGGGCACACATAGAGGTGCATATCCAGAAGTTAGCAAGATAACTCCTGTAGTTGAAGACGGTGTAATTTATTTACTACTCAGTGACTTGAGCAGACACACCGATAATATAAAAAGAAACCCAATAGTTACATTGTACTTTGCTGATAAAAACAAAAATCGTACACAAATGAATAACCCAAGACTTACATTATACGGTGTGTTGGAGAAAGTAAAAAAAACAGAAGAGGCATTAAAAAAGTTTGACAAACGTGATAAAGGTGCTAGTATGTACGGACAGTTTGGAGATTTTAACATCTATCAGTTTTCAGAAGACGACAGACTGTATATCGCAGGCTTTGGAAAGGCTTACAAATGAAAGTTAAAATTGGAAAGTATCCTAATCATAGGTTCTATCACAACTGGCTATACGACTGGTTTGGATATTCGCCTAAACAAAGAACAAGTATAAAGATTCACAAGTATGATACATGGAGCATGGATCATACACTTGCTCCTATCATCCTGCCTATGCTTGTACAACTCAAAGCAACTCAACACGGCTATCCAGCAAACTTGACAGAACAAGAATGGGATGATATACTAGATGAAATGATTTGGGCGTTTGAACAAAAGTGCCGAGATGATTGGATGGATGACTACGACTACAGCTGGGATAGTGAAGAAGCTAAAGTACACCAAGAACGCATGACAAACGGGTTTAAACTATTTGGAACTTATTTTGAGAACTTGTGGGATTAAGTAAATGGATATTGATATCGATAGTGCAGACAGAGAACGTATTCTTCAACTAATACGCAATGTTCCAGCAAGCATACATAGAAAAGACGAAATTGTAAAACACAACACTGGTGTGTATGTTACGGATATTCCAGTTGATCCTAGCACAGGGTTGTGTACTATTGATCACAAGCAAAGCGAAGCAATGGGATACATCAAGTTGGACTTTCTTAATGTTAACTTGTACGAGCGTGTCAATGACCATGCACACTTAGATCGTTTAATAAACACAGAGCCAGACTGGGATCGTCTTAATGATAGAAGTTTTGTAGAAAATATTATACATATTGGTAATCATTATGACACACTACATCGCATGCCTAAACCAACAAACACTATTCCTAGAATGGCAATGTTATTAAGTGTAATACGCCCGGCTAAACGACATTTAATAGGACTGCCGTGGAACGAAGTAGCTAAAAGTGTATGGGGAAAACCCGACGACGGTAGTTACTTCTTTAAGAAATCCCATGCAGTTGCTTACGCAACATTGGTAGCAGTTAATATAAACTTAGACTGTGGTGTTTAGTCTAGTTTTCTAACTAGCTGTATATTTTTTCTTTTTGTTCGTTTTGTGCTTAACTCGTTGAGTCTAACACAATGCCCGCCGATTATTTCTACTTCTTTACTAATCAATGTTTTGGCACAATATGCAAACGGTTTCCAATCATTCTTGAGAAAAATATTAATTGGAATCATTCTATTAGATTCCCACCACCATTGATCGGCAAGGCGGAGGAACTTGCTTTTATCCTCTTCGCGTAATGTATTATAGTCGTATATTGTCGTAACATCATTGTCTTGATTTTGTATTACACAAACATATTCTATATTACTGTATTTGACAATTGCCAAGAACGGGTATTTTTCTAACATTATTTTCTTTTCGTTATTACCTTATAATAAGGATAAATATCTTTATTAAGGACGAGCCAAATGATTAACTACTATGGATATTTATACAAACAAAGTCACCACGTAACAATCGGCGCAGGCTTGCCAGATAGGCAGAACAATATGTATTATGCAAAACCAATAAAACTTCATAAAGGTGTAGATAATCCTATACAATTTAATATTAAAAATAACCATCAGAAAAAAGTTAATGTCGGCGGTAGTACTTTTGTATTAAATGTGATAGAGCCACAAACAGGCAGAGAACTGCTAACAAGAACTTTAATCATTGCAGACGGTGTTAAAGGAATTTTAACTACAACCTTTACTCGTGAAGATATGCAGACTTTTGACAAAAACAAATACAATTACGGAATTATTTGTACTCAAGGTGATGGCATTGAATATCCAGTTTATGTTGACGAAAACTACGATGCAAGTGGAACAATTGAAGTTCGTGGCGATGCGTATGCACAGCTAGTTTCTAGCAGCACACCTACAATTGGTGCATACAACGGCGGAGTAGCATATACAAGTGCAATTGCAGTAGATGCTAGCAACACTGGTTTAAATACAGTTGCATACACGCTAGATGCGTTTGTGGGAAATATTGTAATTCAAGGACATTTAGAAGATTCAACTGCTACAAGTTTTTGGATTGATATTTCTACTAACACATATAGCAGTGCTACAACTGGAGTATATCCTGTAAATTTTGAAGGTATGTTTTCGGGTATAAGATTTAAGATTACCAAAACATCAGGCGATGTAACAAAGATACAGCACAAAGTATGAGATTTAACGAATTTACAAATGAAGCAAAAATTAAACCCGATGAAGATTTCATGGACCGGGTTGAAGAAATTATTGACGATAGTATCGAGGAATACAAAGAATACCTTGATGACAATAATGACAAAGATGACATCAGTGAGCTAGAAGAAATACTCAACAGCAACAATGTTGACGAACTTCCCATTGAGTTTATAACAGATTATTCACCACGCAAGGATCCAAACGAATGGGTTAGTGCCGCAGCTGATTGGACTAAAGAAGAAGGCAAAAGCGTAAGAGTATTTTTGCATGCAAAAAATCTCGAAGGTGTTTGGGGTCCAGAAACATTTAAAAATATTCTAATGCGTATGCTAGCCCACGAAACAATTCATTGGAAACAGTACGATAAAATAAATCCAGATACTTTAGAAAAACACAAAAGTGGATACATGAAGGGTGTGGAAAAGAAAAAGCAAGGCGGCACTGAACGTGATCTAATGAGAATGTATTTACGGGATCCGCACGAACTAATGGCATATGCACACGACTTAGCAGATGAAATGAAAAGCAACACAGACGATCCAGATGAAGCACTTCGCAATCCAGAAAAGTACAGAAACCAACTTCCTGTGTACGATCGATTCAGAAACAGTTTTCCTAAAGATGCCAAACAAATTAAACAATTAATGAAGTATACTGCCGATTATTATTAGTAGTTGACAGACTATTTTAGTTCTGTTAATATAATACAGATGAATACTATACAACAATCATTATTAGATGTATTGCCACTGAAGCGCAAGCAAGCCAGTAAAGGCTGGCTTAGTTTCAATGCTCCGTGTTGCACGTATCAAAGCGAAACGCCCGACACAAGAAGCCGCGGCGGTGTGATGTTTACTCCCGAAGGTGGCTTTAGTTATCATTGTTTTAATTGTAACTTTAAAACTGGATGGCAACCAGGTAGGCACTTGGGCTTTAAGGCCAGGAACTTGTTTAGTTGGTTTAACATGCCGTATGATCAAATACAAGTATTGGTATTTGATGCAATGCGTAATGTTGATCGAGAAATAGTTCAACAAGAGTTTAAGAAAAAAAGTAAAACATTTAAACCAGTTGAACTACCGGAGTGTGCTCCGTTGAATGAATTAATAGCAGCAGGTGCACAAGATATTGACAAGGACATTGCCAGGATATATAGTTTTATACAAGAACGAGGTTTTAGTATTGACGATTATAACTGGCAATGGAGCCCAGATACAACCAATGGTATGAACAAAAGAGTAATTATACCTTATGTGTGGCAAGGAAAAACAATTGGATATACAGCTAGAAGTACAATTAATGGCAGCAAATTAAAATACTTTAATCAAGTTGATAGTGACTATGTGTTTAACACTGACGCACAGACGCATGAACGAGAATTTGTGTTGGTTACTGAAGGTCCATTGGACGGAATAGCAGTTGGCGGAGTTGCAGTGTTGACTAACGAAGTTAGCGAAAATAAAGCAGAGATTATTGAAAGTCTGGGCAAACGTGTAATTGTTGTGCCTGACAGAGACAAAAGTGGATTAAAGCTAATTGATGCAGCATTGCAGTATGGGTGGAGTGTAAGTTTTCCATTATGGGAAACTGATATTAAAGATTGTGCAGATGCATATAAGCGTTACGGTAAATTGTATACACTAAGAAGTATACTTCAAGAAGTCGAAAGTAGTGATTTAAAGATTAAATTGCGATCTCGAGAGTTGGTCTAATAAAGGATTACAATGACAAAAGATTATAGTATTGACTTACAAAAACTATTTTTAGAAATTATGTTAGCAGACGCTCAGTGTTTTGTACGTGTGCAAAACATCTTTGACAGTATCAATTTTGACCGTAGTTTAAAAGCCCCGGCAGATTTTATCAATAACTATAGCAAAAAGTACACAGACCTTCCTGATGTAAATCAAATACATGCTGAAACAGGCGCTACACTGCAAAAATTAGATAATGTAGATGATGCTACTACTGAATGGTTTATGGACGAGTTTGAAAGTTTTACAAGACACGAGACACTCAAGAGGGTAATTCTTGAAAGTGCTGACTTGATTGAAAAAGGCGAGTATGACCCAATTGAGAAACTAGTAAAAGATGCAGTACAAATTAGTCTAACACGAGACTTAGGAGTTGATTACTTTGCTGATCCTAGAACACGATTAGAAGAAATCAAAGACAATAACGGCCAAATGACCACAGGATGGCCTAGCTTGGACAGGAAATTGTTCGGCGGATGGAACAGGGGCGAATTAGAAATCTTCGCAGGCGGCTCTGGCTCGGGTAAAAGTTTGTTTATGCAAAATCTCGCAGTTAACATGATGCAAGCCGGTAAAAACGGTGCATACATTACACTAGAACTTAGTGAAAACTTGTGTAGTATGCGTATTGACTCAATGACAACAGGCATTGCAACTAACAAGATCTTTAAAAATCTTGACGAGGTTGAAATGAAAGTTAAAATGATGGGCAAGAAAAGCGGCAACTTGCGTATTAAATATATGCCTGCACAAAGCACGGTTAATGATATTAGAAGTTATCTCAAAGAATTGCAAATCAAAGATGGAGTGTCGTGTGATTATATTTGTGTAGACTACTTGGATCTATTAATGCCAGTTAGTGCTAAAGTTAGTCCGAGTGATTTGTTTGTTAAAGACAAATATGTATCAGAAGAATTGCGCAACTTAGCAAAAGAACTAGACATTGTTCTTATTACAGCATCGCAGTTGAATCGTAGCAGTGTTGAAGAAGTTGAATTTGATCATAGTCATATTTCTGGCGGCATTAGTAAGATAAATACAGCAGACAACGTGTTTGGTATCTTTACAAGTAGAGCAATGCGTGAAACTGGACGCTATCAACTACAGTTAATGAAGACACGTAGTAGTAGTGGAGTAGGACAAAAAGTTGATTTGACGTTTGACATTGAAAGCTTGCGTATTTTAGATGCAGAAGATCAGGATGATTATACTCCTGGACCAAGTAGTAGTAATATTATGGATAAACTTAAAAAGAAGTCTGTAGTTAGCAATAGTAAACCTACAGAGCATACTCCTAAAATAAAAGCAGAAGTACAAACCACTGCACTAAAGAGCATGCTTGACAATTTGAAAGGTAATTAGATGAGTTGCCCAGATGCATTCAATTGTTTAAATGTAGAAGCTAAAGATGATGAAACTTACATTAGTTCGTGTTGTGTTATGCCATCTTGGAAAGTAGAAAATATTGATTTTATTAACGACGAAAATTTCAAAAGAATTAGAGAACAATGGAATAATGGCGAATGGCCGGATGAATGTAGTTATTGTAAAACCGTTGAAGACCGCGGAGATAGAAGTCGTAGACACGGCTCAATTGAGTGGGAAGAAAGAAACATAAATGACGGTGTTGATTACACTGATAAAATTTTGAAGATAGACTATTGGACAGGAAATAATTGCAATCTAAGATGTGCCATTTGCGGTCCTCGTTTTAGTATTGCGTGGCAAAAAGAATTAGGTATAGAAAAACAAAAAAGAGTAACACAAACCAATAAATTTTGGAAAACCATTGATGTTGATGAAGTGAGATGGGTACATTTTAACGGAGGCGAACCTATGTTAGTTGACGAACACTGGGAGTTACTTAAAAAGATTAAAAACAAAGAGAATGTAGTTTTAAATTACAACACTAATGCAAGTGTCCTGCCAAAGCCCGAACTAGTTGATCTATGGAGTCAATTTAAGTTAGTGTCACTAGACTTTAGTATTGACGATATTGGTAAAAGATTCGAATATCAACGCTATCCGGCAAAATGGGAAAAGATAGTTGAAAATTTATTTTGGTTTAGAGAACAGATGCCGGTTAATGTGATGTTTGGAGTAAACAGTGCTTTGGGTATTTTGAATTATAATAACTATCCTCATTTAAAAAACTGGTTTAATGAAAATTTTAGTACTAATAGAGTAACTGATCCGGTTAGGTTAGTATGGCAGTCAACTGATGGAATTCTTAGTAAGGATGTTAAAGATAAACGTAAAGTAGTAGAATATTTAAACCGATTGGACAAGCGGAGAGGCAGCAATTGGAGAGAAACGTTCCCAGAATTAATAGACTTTTTATATAATTGATTAGATAAATATTAGTATGAAAAAGCAAACTCGTAGTATTCTTGAAGAAATTGGTAACATGGTACCCGCACAAGACCGGGCAATTGTTGTTGAAAGTCGTGCAAATCACGTCATCAATAGTGCAATCAACCTAATTGATATGATCCATGAAAATTTTGATCCTGATATAGCATTAGAGTTAGAACGTAGATTTGTTAACAGCATCAAAGGAAAAGATGCAAAAAAATTCCAACGTGGAATTAGAAAGCAGCAAAATGAAGGCCGTTGAAATACTTACTGAAGTTCCAGCAGGTACTAGCTTCATGAATTCATTAAAAGGCAAAGTTAACAGCATTGCTAATAAAAGAAATGAACGCAAAGAAAAACTTGAAATTATCAAACAAAATAAACAAAAATGGTTTGATAATATTAAAAAACTTCAACGAGCCAATATAAACATGCGCAACAGTGAAGTATACAAAGACCAATTAATCAAGTACTTGACTAGCAATAATGCCAAACAGTTATCCAATGAGCTAATGAATAAGATTAAATATTCTGATTTGTCAAGTCGTTCTTTAACTGATATTATAGCACATGCTGGAGAAGATCGTAAAAAAGCACTAACAAAACTACCTGTTAAATCCCGTGAATATCAAATAGGAGATTTAGTAACCTATAAAAACAAAAAAGGCGAAACTCGTACCGGTGCAGTAAGCCAACAGCTGAGCCCAACTAAAATACAATTGCAAATTGGAAATGCAAAATTTGCAATTAACAAGGATCAAATAGTACAATGAGTTTTGACTTTTTAAAAGATTTAAGCGAAGCAAGAGTATTTAGGAACGCTACTAAACTACCAGAAGTAAGTGTAGGTACAATAGGCGAAAACTTTTTCAACAGCGCAATGGCACTGCAAATTATGGCATACGAAAACCCCAAAGCGGCACAGCGTTATGCACAGACAACACTTGCAGGTGGATTAGATGGGTGGCGTAGTAGCGGTAGCGACATGAACAACATGGCACAGATACTAATGAATCCTGACCGCTACAGCGATAGAATTAAATATGATCAACGTGTGAGTTTTCCTAAATTACAATTTAAAAACTGGTTAAACGGGATTGCTAAAAATAAACCTGATCCTAGTTATGATAGAAGATTTTTCTTAGCACTACAAAGACAGCTGGGGGTTAAGAACCCAGGGTTGCTTAGTGCAAGAAGAGTAGTTGCTGATTGGAGTAGTTCATTAGGCAACGAACGTGTAAGCGCAGCGCAGCGTGTACACAGAGGTCTTAGTAAGGACCTTAAACAAAGTGACTTGTTTTCACCATTTAATAGAGTCATGAACAAACGTGGTACTTGGAAAGATCCAAAAGCAGGCGGCAGCATTCCATTGTGGGCAAAACTGGCGGCTGCTGGAGCCGGCGGATACTTAGTAGGAAAAAGCGTATCTAAATGGTAAGAAAATGTTAGGGCAGGTTGTTAATATTCCTGCCCTAACTTAAATATTAAAAGGCACAACTATTATGATTTTAGTATTTGGATGTAGCTATACACACGGAGAAGTTCCAGACCAACTCGTCGTAGAACATACATATCCGGCACTAATTGAAAGATCACTTAATATACCAGTTATCAATTTTGGAGTTCCTGGAGGTTCTAATGCTTTTAGTGATTTTTTAATATCAAAAGCATTGGATATATTTGATCCTAAATTTGTATTTTTTCAAACAACTTATCCTACCAGAAACTTTTATGGAAACTTTTCTGGAAGTTTAGCAGGGTTAACTGATTTTGACGAATATCTCGAACAACCAATAAGAGGTCGTCCAAATTACCTTCGTGTAAAGTATAAAGAATTACAAAAACAGTTTTTACATTTTCGTCCGACATCAGCTGAGTCTGATGGTGTGAGGTGGTATTACGAAAGATTTTTAAATGATAGGCTAGATTTAGAAGGTACACAAGGTGCTTTTTCGGCATTGCATAGGTTAAGAAATACACCACATTATGCATTTGAAATGTATACATCTGGCTTATATGGATTAGAAGATAAAGCGCACCTGTTTAAACCATTAGATTGGGCAGACACAAGCAAACATCTTAGTCGTAGTGGCGCAATAAAATTATCAAAAAATTTATTAAATTTTATGTAATAACAAAGTACTTTTTTTTAATTAAAAAGATAAATATTAGTATACAAAGATAAAAGGATTTTTATAAAATGGCACTATTAAGTTCAAACGCAGCAGTTGAAGCCGGCCAAGGCATGGGCGCAACTCATTACCTATACGCAGTAACAATTGCAACAATTACAGTTGAAGACGCAGTTGCAGCAATAACAACAACATACGGTGGTACTGTTGTTGGTATCAACAGCACTACAGATGCAACATGCTATGTAATGGTTGAAAGCGGCCCAGGCGGCGCAGAAGCAACTGGCGGTATTGCTCTAACAGCAACGTTCGCACACTAATTTAACTAATATAATAATATTAGTTAGAATTTTAAAAAGGCGCTCTTTTGGAGCGTCTTTTTTTATGAATAAATACTACTATTATAACAGAATTTAAGGAAAACACATGGCACAGATAACAAGAGTGCATGGCGATGTACTAAGCGGTGTTAATCAAAACGCAACACCTGGAGAACTAGTAACCTTTGGTGGCAGCAAATCAAAATGTTTTAAAATACTAGTAAAAGACAGTGCAAATATTGCAGTAGATATTAGTGATGAAGTTCAATCTGGAGAAGCAGCTGAAACTATAATTTTTGAAATACTTAAAATTTCTTCATTGTTGTTTTTACAAATTGAAAATGATGCAAGCGGTCAGATTAGTATTATGATTGAACACGATGGCGGTGGCTGGGATCACGTTACCCTACAAGAAACTCTAAGACAACTAGGAATTACCTGTGGTGTTAATAATGTTGATGTAAGTGGCACCACAGTTGAAGATGTTGGACTTAAACTAGCATGATGCACAGATATAGTGTATATACAACTGTTGATATTACACCCACAGGCGTGTATAATAGCGATGAAAAAACTGATAAAGATTTCTGGCNGAAAAGAAATCAGCAAAGTAATTTTGATAGTTTATGTCAGACTATTAGCTTACGGGCAAACTTATCTGACACCCATGTCGAACAACTTGTCATTGATAAAATTATATCTGGATCACTATTTTTAGATTCTAACTTACCTGACTATTTTAATGTTTGGCATTTAAGTTTTTCAGTAGATAGATTTGAGCCGTTTGGAGAGAACCATAGTGCATTGCTTGAAGATCTACATTTTGTACCTATTATTCCAAATTTAAACGAAACTTCTCCAATATTTCCAAGTTACTTTATGACAACAGGAAATTTAAAAAACATATATATTATATAATAGGTTTCAGGTGTAAATACTGTTGTTCCAAGGGCGATAATTCTTGGTATCTAGGCACATCATTGGCAAAATAAACAAGGCTCAACTACACTTGTATATACAAGTATAACTAACACACTCATAATGAGTATAAACACAAGGAAACCGATTGATGTCTACCACAGGACTCGAAAAAGAGAGTTTAGAAGCGCACGTTGACCTGTGTGCCGAAAGGTATGGGCAAATGAAAAAAGATTTAGAAATGTTAGCACACGGTATTAATAATACAAATACTCGTCTAGATAATCTAGAAAATTTAATAATTACAATCGATAATAGACTATCTGAAAAAGAAAACAACGCACTAAGATCAATTATAAGAATAGCAGGAATTTTAATTTTTGGTTTACTAGGATCTTTAGCTACAGTAGTTTGGTATTTTTTTACAAATTCAATAATTCAATAATATAATAATGTATAAATTAGAAATTGCACCCGGAGTAAATGTAAGCATTAATTCGCAGGAATACAGTCTGGTACAGTATTTAAAAAAGTACAAGACTCTTTCTTCTGAATCATTGACAACAGATGCAATTCGTGTTATACATACACTAATGTCAAAAGGCATATTACTTAGGTCTAAGAAAGGCGAAAATGTTTACTATAAATTGCGATCAAACTTCACTGTTAGATAAACTAGATCAATTTGTTACAAAACAAATTTCGGTCACTGACACTACGATTATCAAAGTAAAACCAAATTTAATCACAGTAGGTCCTTACCGTGTAATTACACAAGGACCTAGATTTAACGTTACAAAAGGACCTACAGTTGTTTGTGAGTTCTTAAAAAGAAGTTGGGCAGCAGGATATGCTATCTGTCTTGTGAAAAGCAATAATGCAGTTGCCGAAAAGCTACTAAGCACAAATAAAAAGTATACCAAACTTCGTGAGGATAGATCTTTTTACAATTATCACATTAAGCGTAACGCAAAAAACAACAATTTTAATAGAGTTGTTATGTTTGAAAACAGACTAAGTCGCACTCTTGGCGAAATCAACGAACTAGAAGATTCAATTTTTCAAGATCTGAAATCTCTTTCAATTTGATAAATACTCTTATAATAAGGATAGATTAATGCGACTAGTTGATATAAATAAAGTTGAGTGGAAACAATTAAACGAAGATATGAAAATTCGTATTGGTTGGAACTTCAACAAACTTGAGACGCAAACAACTGCACAAGTTTTGTCGATGCTCGAAAGCATTGATACTAAACTTTCTCAATTTAAAAATAATAAACACAGATTTGAAACTCAAAACAATCAAACATTTAATGGGTTATTAATGGCAAAGAAGATTCTTGAAAGTTTTCTGTCAGAGGCAAACGACACACATTGCTCGGACGATTGCTGTGGTAGCGATGTAACAGCAGAAGATTGTACATGTGCCCCGACTTGTAAACATTGTAACTGCAACGCAGTTAATGAAGCGGCAGAATGCAAATATTGCGGTGGTGATTGCCCTAATGATGAAGACCATGCATGTGACGGCTACTCGGGCGATATCGATGGACTATATGAATCTGAAGAAGTAATGGAATTAGATACAAATCGTTTAGTACTTGAAGCAGATGCAGCAAAAATGATTGATCGTGTAATGGCTAACACATTAGAAGAAATTAATAGTTTAGGTAAACGTTTCCGCGATGGCGGCACACTACACAGAGCAATCCTGGCGCAAGGCGGCAAATTTGATGCTAAGGGTTTAAACGAAGCGTTTGACGATGTATACGACGAAGTATCAGTGGCACATTACGATGCGCTAAGTCACCATAATGTTAGCGAAGCAACGCCAATGATGGAAGACGAAGTCGGCGCAGCAGAAAGTCTAATGGCAGCACAAGATATGGTAGATCGTATTCAAGGAATGCTAGAAGATGTAGGCGAAATGTTAAACGAGCAATTGCTTCCATTAACAGACAGTCTACGTGCCAGTAGCGGTGCAGAAGCTGCAGGTGCATTTAACTCTAGTGCTACTGAAACTTTAAATAATCTACTAGAAACATTGCGTGGGTCACGTGAATCAATGGCTAATTCAGTTGCTTCACTCAGTGGCAACGAGCCAGTTTCAATGAGTAGTGCAGAAGTGCCAGTAGATGATATGGATGACGAAGATGTTAACACCGACGCTGAAGTCGAACTAGATGATTTTGAAACGTCTGATTCAGCAGCTGGCGGCGACAGAGAACTGGGTCGTACAAAGAGAGACTAATGAGATTACACGAAATTGAGTCCTTTGGGGCAACAGAGAAAAGAGCTGCCCTAGCTACATTGTTAAACATGCTAAAAGCTAGGGCAGATTATGCTGACCAAGGGCTAAAAATCAGTCTCGACAAACTAAACACAATGTTAATGAATCTCGGTTACAGTGTTACTTTTGATGAACTAGTCGATTATACAAAAGGCAATACTATGTTTGATAATTTGATTACAGATTTAAATCAAGAATTCATTACAATTAATACTGGATTTAACATTGATAGCGAAGACGAAGCACCAGACCCCGGCAGCGAAAAAACAGTAAAACAAATGGCAAAACGTGCAACAAAGCGCAGGAAATAACAATGACAAATTTAATCAAAGCATCTACTGCAAAAGCAAATAGTACAACTTATACTTCTACAGTATTTGAAGAAATTGCATTGTTAGAATTATACATTATTGCTGCCGTTGATAGTGGTACACTTGAAGCAACACTAAATGCTAGTAGCACAGTGGACATTAATGGTGTTACTGTAATTGGTAGTAAAATGACAAACAACGATGCTACAGGCGAAGCATACTACAATGTGTGGAAACAAACCACAACTGACGCAGCAAAGTCTGCTGAAATGAGTGCAGTTATTAAACACTTCCAAGATCTTGGTTATAGCATTAATAGAAAAAGCACAACAGGTACTATTTTATATTGGAACATTACCTGGAATTAACACTTTAGGTGTTGACTAATCTACAAATCTAAGTTATAATAACATATGACTTTAATATTAGATAACAAATTTCCTTACAAAGAAGTTAAGAGAAAAAACGTCGANGGATCAAGAAAATATCTTACTCCTTCTGGCGCCGTCCCTAGTGTCACGACTATTCTAGGAAAAACCAAAGATATGACTCATCTTATTGCGTGGAAGAAGCGTGTTGGCGAGTCTAAGGCACAGGAAATTGTTACTGAAGCTGCCGGTGTAGGTACTCGTATGCACAAATATCTTGAAGATTATGTAGAAACTGCAGAATGGATAACACCTGGCAGCAATCCATATGCTAAACAAGCACACGCAATGGCTACTCGTATCAAAGACGAAGCACTAGTTGATGTTAACGAAATTTGGGGCAGTGAGATTGCTTTGTACATGCCTGGCATTTATGCAGGAACATGCGACCTAGTCGGACAATACAAAGGAAACTCTTGTATTATGGATTTTAAACAAACTAACAAACCTAAAAAAGCAGAGTGGGTAGAAGATTACTATCTGCAAATGACTGCATATGCACTAGCACACAACGAATTGTTTGGAACAAATATCCGCGAAGGACATGTGTTTATGTGTGCAAGAGACTTAACGTATCAACAATTTGATCTATGGCCCGATGATTTTAATAAGTGGAGCGATGCTTGGTGGAGTAGATGTGAAGAGTATTATTCGAAGTTTGGCTGATAAATATCTACAATAGAACAATAAAGGAAAACGTATGCCAATCGTTAGCATTAGTAAAATTCAACACAGATACGGACTAAGCGATAATGGTCCAAGTAACAGCGACAATCTACAACTAAGTGCTGCTGAACTTGGGTGGGAAATTGACACCAGGAAATTATATATTGGCAACGGTCCAATTTCCGAAGGCGCTCCAGCAGTTGGCAATACACAAATTTTAACCGAACACGACGACATTGTTGGTGTAGTTGATAGCTACAAGTATAAAGCAGAACTCACAGGTTACGTTCATGCATCTTCGTCAAGAACCTTGCAAGCAAAACTTGATGAGTATGTTAGTGTTCGTGATTATGGTGCCATTGGCGACGGTACAACCAACGATACAGATGCAATAAAAAATGCACTTAGAGAATTGTTTACAAGTACAACACAAAACAACTATATTAGACGAACACTGTTTTTTCCTGCAGGTGTTTATAGTGTTAACGAAACAATCGGTATTCCTCCATTTGCAAAATTAGTAGGCGAAGGTAAAAATAGTTCAGTTATAATTTACAATGGCGAAGACACAAATGAGTTAGTTGTTACAACTGTAGATAGTGAGTATCAACAAGGTGTAAACATTGGAAATAACGATGCTAGAAGTCCTCAACATATTGAAGTAAGCGATATGTCGTTTGAAAGAGGTTCCGACGGTCCAGTACTTGAAGTGGTTAACAGCAGACAATGTGTGTTTAGAAATATCAATTTCTCTGGGATTACCACCGGTATACCTAGTGCAGTAAACAATCTTGGTGCATGTGTAACAGTGTCTAAAACTGGTGCAATTAACACAAATAATATTGTTTTTGAAAATTGTAGTTTTGTACAAAATGCATTTGGCGCCGAAATTGATGATAATGTTTTTAATATTGTGTTTAACGGGTGTTATTTTGACACACTCTGGGAAGGTGTAAAAGTCGGACAAACAATCACTGGCAACGGTCCGCGTTCTATTAATATTACTAACAGTCACTTTGATGACATTTATGAAAGTGCAATCCATGTTTATAATGTTCCGGGTGTTAATAGTGCTTATAATTATTTTGGTAGTAATATTGCTAAAAATAACTCTAGTACTCCAGCGGTAGAAGTAATAAAATTTGAAAGCAACGGAAATACCAGTATCGGTGATGTGTTTGAAAGAACTGATTTAGAAGCAGAAACTTATGCTAGAGTTTCGAACAGCACCGAAACTTACAGTGTAAATGCTAGCGATGGTGTTTATTTTGGAAATCACAAAACCGAAGCAGGAAGAACTGCAACATTAATCGCAGGGTCAACTGCGGTTAGTACTGGGTTAACATTTGATAGTACAAATGAAAAATCAACGTTAATCTACTATACTGCAATTAAAGGCACTAATCAAAGACAAGGTACTTTAAGAATTACAGGTGCTAATATTACAGACGAATATAACGAAACATCAGACTTGTTATTGAGTTTTGCAGTAGTAGACGATAGTACAAATATAACGCTAAATTATACACTAGCAGCAGGAACAGACGTAACATTTAAATATTCAGCCCAACGTATAGTATAAAAAATGTGGTTTCAGCAGAAAAGAGACGAACGTATCCTCCATTGGCGTGACTGGCGAAAGTCTATTGAGGGAAAAGACAAGCACGAAGTTTTGCAAGAAATTGCAACAACTTGGGCACAAGTTCCAACTTGTTCTCAAATAATAGCACAAGATTCATTTGACGAATGGCCAAATCCTTGGCAACTGATTAGTGATAATTATTATTGTGATCTTTCGGTAGCATTAGGAATGTGCTATTCAATATTACTACTTGACAACTACCAAGACTTGTATGAAGATGTAAGTCTTAACATTTATAAACAAAACGATAATTGGATTAATTTACCAACAATTAACCAGGGGAAATATGTGCTTAATTGGAACATCGGTGAGATTGTAAATATAGAACACATTGCAAAAACTCATAACTTGCAACTAATTTTTTCTTATTCGAATATTGATCTTTTGAATAAAATTAGTTAAACTAATAAAAAAGAAACATAGAAAGTAAACATTAATGCCAACTACATTTGTGACAAAACGTAACGGAAATAAAGAAGAACTTGATATTGAAAAATTACATAAAGTAGTGTTTTTTGCGTGCAATGACATAAACGGAGTGTCACCGAGTGAAGTAGAAATTAAAAGCCAAATTCAATTTTACAATGGTATTACTAGCAGCGAAATCCAAGAAACACTTATTAAAAGCGCAAGCGAACTTATTAGCGAAGAAACGCCAAATTATCAATGGGTTGCAGGGCGTTTAATCAATTATCATCTACGCAAAGAAGTGTACGGACAATATGAGCCAATTAAGGTAATCGACCTGGTAAAGAAAAATATCGATCTAGGTTATTATGATACAGAATTGCTCAATTGGTACGACGAACAAGAATGGGAGCGTATAAATAATTTTGTTAAACATGATCGCGATGATTTGTTAAGTTACGTTGCAATGGAACAAATGCGTGGAAAGTATTTGGTACAAAACCGTGTTACTAAAACAGTTTACGAAACACCACAGATGTGTTATGTTTTGATTGCAGCAACACTATTCCACAACTATCCAAAAGAAACACGCCTACAGTGGGTAAAGGAATACTACGACTGTATTAGTCAACACGAAATTAGTTTGCCTACTCCTGTTATGGCCGGTGTGCGTACACCACAACGCCAATTTAGCAGTTGTGTGCTTATTGAAACCGGCGATAGCTTGGATAGTATTAATGCTACTTCGAGTGCTATTGTAAAGTATGTTAGCCAAAAAGCAGGCATTGGCGTAGGTGCAGGTAGTATCCGTGCTATTAACTCTCCTATTCGCAATGGAGACACAGCGCACACTGGTGTAATTCCGTTTTATAGATTATTTCAAAGTTCTGTAAAAAGTTGTAGTCAAGGCGGCGTCCGAGGCGGCGCAGCAACAATTTATTACCCAATTTGGCATTTTGAAGTAGAAGACCTTCTTGTATTGAAAAACAACAAAGGTACAAACGAAACTCGTATTCGGCAAATGGACTTTGGTGTGCAATTAAATAAATTGTTTTACGAACGACTAATCACAGGCGGCGATATTACACTGTTTTCGCCAAGCGATGTTCCAGGGTTGTATGAAGCATTTTATGCAGATCAAGATGAGTTTAAACGCTTGTACGAAACTGCAGAACGCAACACAAGACTGCGCAAAAAAACTGTAAAAGCACAAGAGTTGTTTAGTTCTTTTATGAATGAACGTAAAGAAACTGGTCGCATTTATTTGCAAAACGTAGACAATGCCAATACACATAGTAGTTTTGATGAAAAACTACATCCAATTCGCCAATCAAATCTTTGTGCAGAAATTGATTTGCCAACTAAACCGTTGAATAATATCAATGACCCAGATGGTAGAATTGCACTTTGTACACTAAGTGCTGTTAACTGGGGTTTGATAAAAACAATAAAGGACTTTGAACGTCCGTGTAAAATGGCAATCCGAGGGCTAGATGCGCTACTAAGTTATCAGAACTATCCAGTTCTTGCTGCCGAAGAAAGCACAAAAGACTTTCGTCCACTAGGCGTTGGTATTATCAATTTTGCTTACTTCCTTGCAAAAAATGATCTTAGTTACACAGACGACCTTGCGCTAGAAAAAGTTGACGAGTATGCAGAAGCATGGAGTTACTTTCTAATTAAAGCAAGTGCAGATTTGGCAGCAGAACAAGGTGCATGTCGACTAAACGATGAAACAAAATACAGCAAGGGTATTGTTCCGTGTGATACTAGAAAACTAGATATTGATGAATTAGTACCACATGTAGAGCGAATGGATTGGGACGGACTACGTGAACAATTAAAAGCCACGGGTATTCGCAATGCTACAACAATGGCACTTATGCCAAGTGAAACTAGTGCACAAATTGCCAATGCTACAAATGGAATTGAGCCGCCTCGTAGTCTTATCAGTATTAAACAAAGTAAAGACGGTATTTTAAAACAAGTGGTTCCGCAAATTCATAAACTAAAAAACAAATACGAACTACTATGGGATCAATCTACTCCTGAAGGTTATATTAAACTTGTAAGTGTTCTTCAGAAATGGATTGATCAAGGTATTAGTGCAAACACTAGTTATAATCCACAATTTTACGATGATGATAAAATTCCAATGAGTACAATGCTACAGCACTTGTTGATGTTTTACAAATACGGTGGCAAGCAATTGTATTACTTTAATACATTTGACGGTGCCGGTGAAGTGGACATTGACAAGATGTCTGGAAGCATGTTAAACTCACAAGATAAGACAATTGAAGATTTTGAAACACAAGCGGAATACGACGACTATTGCGAAAGTTGCGTAATTTAATAAAGGGACACATACACATGAGCGTTTTTGACGTTAACAATAAAATAGATCACACTAAAGTAACAGCATTTTTGGACCCAAGTGGCGGTCCTACGATTCAGCGTTACGATACTATGAAGTATCCAAGTTTTGACAAGTTTACTGACAGTCAACTTGGATTCTTTTGGAGACCAGAAGAAGTTGATGTTTACAAAGATGCCAAGGACTTTAAAGCACTTACTAAACATGAACAACATATTTTTACGTCTAATTTGAAACGACAAATACTATTAGACAGTGTACAAGGTCGTGCACCTGCAGAATCGTTTGGTAGCATTGTAAGTCTTCCTGAACTAGAAAACTGGATTATTACTTGGACATTTAGTGAAACAATCCATTCACGTAGTTACACACATATTATTCGTAATGTATATAATAATCCAAGTGTTATTTTTGATGGAATGATGGACATTGAAGAAATTGTTGACTGTGCCGGCGATATTAGTAAATACTACGACGACCTAATTGAACTATCACGTTGGTATAACCTGTTAGGCGAAGGTACACATACAGTTAACGGCAAAAAAGTTATAGTTGATATGTATGAGCTTAAAAAGAAACTATGGCTAGCACTTATGAGTGTTAACATTTTGGAAGGCGTTCGCTTCTATGTTTCATTTGCTTGCTCTTGGGCATTTGCTGAAGCAAAGAAGATGGAAGGCAATGCTAAAATTATCAAGTTTATTGCCCGTGATGAAAATCTACACTTGGGTAGTACGCAACTATTGCTAAAAACACTTCCTAAAGATGATCCAGACTTTGTTAGAATTGCAGAAGAAACCAAAGACGAATGCATTAAAATGTTCACTGATGCTGTGGATCAAGAAAAACAATGGGCTGACTATCTATTTAAAGATGGATCAATGATTGGGTTAAACACACAACTTCTTAACCAGTATATTGAATATATTGCAAACAGAAGAATGGAAAAAGTAGGTTTCCAGAAAATCTATCAACAAACACAAAATCCGCTTCCGTGGACACAAAAATGGATTAGCGGTGCTGACGTGCAAGTTGCTCCACAGGAAACAGAAATTACTAGTTATGTAGTAGGAGGCACAAAGCAAGATGTTGACGAAAATACATTTAAAGGATTTAGTTTATGATCGAAATTTACGGCAAACCACAGTGTCCGTTTTGTGATAGAGCAAAAGCACTGTGTGAAACAAGAAAATTACCATACTCGTACTTCCAACTTGGTACAGACTTTACTCGTGATGAAGTACTAGAAATGTTTCCTAATGCACGAACTTTTCCGCAAATTAAAGTAAGAGGTAAGAGTATCGGGGGTTGGGACAAATTTCCGCAATATTTAGAAGAAACAAATTATACAGGAACAGGAGATTCTTTATAATATGGCATTACGAAAACCGCGAGCAACCAAAACTAAAATGAAGGTTGCTGCAAAAAAGGCAACTAAGATTGGAAAAAAGAGAAAAAAATGATTATTGAAACTCCATATAAATTAAACGATGCAATTACACTAAAACTAACAGGCGGCGATGAAGTTGTAGCAAGATTTGTCGAAGAAGACCAAACTACAATTACTATACAAAAGCCATTGGCATTGGTTGCATCTCCGCAAGGTATGGCGCTGGCACCTTTTGCTTTTACTATTGATCTGGATGTAAAACTTAAAATAAATAAAAGTACAGTAGTCTTTGTTTACAAAACACAAGCTGATATGGCAAGTCAATATATGACAAGCACTAGTGGACTTCAGGCAGCACCTGCTAATTTTAAAATATAAAGTATTAGATATGCATAATATTGATATTAAACATTATGTAAAAAAATTAAAAGAGCACGAATCCCAACGGCTAAGCACCAATCAGCGTAATGCTTATTGGAAAAGTTATGAAATATCAAAACGAGATCCTTTTGTAACTTTCGACAACATTACTATCAAAAGAAAGAAATAATATGTTTAGATTTTTTACAGAGAAGAAATGGCTTCTATGGTCATGGCTAGGAAGTATTGCAATTTTGAGTTCGTTGTGGATTCAAGTTAAAATTGATGTTAAAATCAACGAATGGTTCGGGTCGTTTTACGATATGATTCAACGTGCACTAGCAGAACCTAATGCAATCACTGCCGCAGAATACTGGAAAGGATTATTTGATTTTTTCTGGCTTGCTGGAATTTATGTTGCAATTGCAGTTGCAGTAAGTTTCTTTACCGCACACTATTTGTTCCGTTGGAGAGCAAGTATGGTAGAATGGTATCACAGTGTGTATGACAAAGCCCGCACAATTGAAGGCGCAGCACAGCGTGTACAAGAAGATACTATTAAGTTTAGTAGAATTATGGAAAGTTTAGGAACAAGTTTTATTGAATCGATCATGGTTCTAGTACAGTTTGTTCCGATTCTACTAGGTCTGAGTGTAGGTATTCCGATCTTCTTCTTTGGTGATTGGCAGTATGGGCTTGTCACTGGTGCACTTGTTTGGAGTATTGGTGGAACTATTTTCCTAGTACTACTAGGATGGCTTTTGCGTCTAGTTGGCGTTGAATACGACCTTCAGAAAAAAGAAGCAGCATATCGTAAGATTCTAGTTATTGCTGAAGATAATAAAAAAGTGCGTCCAAAAAAAATTAACGAGTTGTTTGAAGATGTACGTGGGATTCACTTTAAAAGTTACTTGCGTTATCTTTATTTCAATATTGGGCGTGTTGCATACTTGCAGGCAAACGTGCTAAGTGCTTATGTATTTTTAGCACCAGCAATTATTGCAGGTGTAGTTACGTTAGGTGTAATGCAGCAAATTATTAGAGCATTTGGTCGAGTTGAAGGATCGATGCAATATTTGCTCAAAGCATGGCCAACAATCATCGAACTGTTAAGTGTGTTTAAACGTTTAAGAGAGTTTGAACAACAAATAAAAGATAAATAATTTTAAGAAAACACTTGACATCTGGTACAACATGTACTATATTAAGTGTATAACAAAGAGAGATAATAACATGTCAAACACTACAACATATATTACTTGTTGGCCGCCAAGGGATTGGGGAATGTTTTGACGTGACTTTTTAATAAAGTTATTTTAAGCAAGCCCCTAGTGTTAATTCATTAGGGGCTTTTTTTATGATAACTTTACGAGGGTGTAGTGAAATGGTATCACGCTGGTCTCCAAAACCAGAAGCAGGAGTTCGATTCTCCTCACCTTTGCCAAAATTACTCGGTGTAGCTTAGTATGGTAAAGCGCCTGGTTTGGGACCAGGAGACCGTAGGTTCAAATCCTACCACCGAGACCAAAAATTTCAAGATAAGTATAAAGATGCAAACCAAAAGTTCGGTTGACATTTTTGCCTTTTCTATGCTATATAATATATAGATAAACACCACGGAGAAACAATATGGATAAATCACCAATGCCCATTGGCTGGGCAACTACTATTTCGACACTATTATCTATTCCAAAAGAAATGTGGGACAGTGTAATGACAGTAGAAAAGTCACCACTACGTAATTTAGACCCTATGGTAGGACACATGATCTTTCAGTGCTTGTTCTTTATCTGGTCAGGTATCTTTGCCCTAATGGTAGGAAGCTATCTTGCTTTTGGTATTAGTGCTGCATTCCACCTATTGCTTGTTAGTGGTGTTACTATTACAGTTGTAACATT
>JGI26081J50195_1000028_pt1 | contig 58947 bp, 47 predicted proteins | sample SaaInl74LU_5_DNA_FD_50195 | JGI IMG/M metagenome (IMG submission 50195) | reverse complement strand
AACCATCGTTGCACCGCTTATTTTCGCTTGGGTATTAAAATGGTAAAAGCACCATGGAAAAGCAGCGTTTAATCGTTGATTACAAGAATATCACTCCGGAACAACTACAAATCCTGACGGATAAATATCCAGAAGGTTTTGACCCGGATGACATGATCGTCTACAAGAATAGTGAGGGCAAAACAGTCCGCACGATTCCATTAGAAACAGAGACGACGAAGTATCTATTCAAAATTTCAACAGAGCTTGAGCGCAAGGCACAAGCTTTCTTGGATGACGAGGATGACCAGGAAGACACCGTGGGGGATGAGGAGGATACTCCAGATACCGACGCGGTGGAGGAGGCTGAAGAAGATTAAGCCAAGGCGTAGTACCCGGCTTGGACTCGAAGCGTTCCCAACCAGATCATTTCGGCTAAAGCCGCTAAACATCTCGGGCTACTAAGACCCGCTGATGCTTCAATGGCGGCGACCCGCAGCGGTCCCTGCATGAGGGCGCGACGGATCTTTTGATGATCGTCAGGTACTTCGTTTTCTTCCTTGATTTCGTGTTGGAGAAGGGGGGACCAACCGAGGTCCTCGGCGATTTGAGAAGTATCCGTGACCAATTGTGCCACTTGACGCCGAATTAAATCCAGGCAGCCATGACTGCGCACATCACTGATTCGCCCAGGCAATGCAAATACACTGCGGTCATACTGATGGGCGAATTGTGCCGAGATTCCAGCCCCAGATTTAATGGCGGCTTCGACCACCCACAGCCCATCGCTCATCCCGGCGATGAGCCGATTGCGACGCGGGTAGGCCCCAATCTGTGGCGCCACGCCATGGGGCCATTCGGAAACCCAGGCACCACCTTGTGCCAAAATATCCTCGGCTAAATGCCGGTTGCTCGCCGGCTGCGTACAATGAAGCCCATGCGCCAACACGGCCCAGGTTGGAAGGCTCCCGCGGAGTGCGGATTGGTGGGCTGCGCGATCAATACCTCGGGCCAACCCACTGACAATGGCGCAGCCATACTTTGCGAGGGACGCCACCCATTGTTCCGTAATCTGAAGACCATAGGCGGTGGCGTCCCGTGTGCCGACCACGCCCAAAGCGTGGGAGGTATTGAACTCCGCGACCCCCTTCACAAAGAGAAGGCAGGGCGCATCGGGAATGTGCAAGAGCCGCTGTGGGTAGCGCGGATCCGTATAAAGCAAGGATTGTATGCTGGATTGCTCCTGTTTCTCCAGGATTCGGGCGGCCTCTTGCACATGCCGAGCCCATTCGAGTGGATCGGGTGTACGTGGGCCCGTTTCGTCTAGCCAGGCTTGGCCACTAGGAAAGTGGTCCATGATCTGGCGTGCGCGGACGGGGCCTATCCCGGGAACAAGGCTTAGCGCCAGGGCAAAATGTATCGACTCCATAACCCCAAGGACCGACGAATTGGTTGTTTAGTCGGTCATCCTGCGGTATAGACGTTTAATGGGATGAATCGCGATGAACGATGGTCGCAGAGGCCTGTGCGCTGGGGAGAATTAACACGTCTGCAATATTTACATGGGGTGGCGCAGAAATCATGTAGTCCAAGGTATCGGCAATATCCTCTGCCGTGAGGGGCTGCATGTGTTGATACACCGATTTTGCCTTTTGATGATCCCCGTGAAATCGGACCTGAGAAAATTCCGTATCCACCATCCCTGGGCACAGCTGACTGACGCGAATCCCATGGTGCACCAGGTCCATGCGCATGCTTCGCGTTAAGCCATCCACGCCAAATTTGGTGGCATTGTAGACATTGCCTTCAGGATAGGATTCTTTGCCTGCGATGGAGCCAATGTTAATGATATGACCAGACTTTCGTGTGACCATTCCAGGACTAACGGCACGGGTTACGTAGAGCAAACCTTTGAGATTGGTATCAATCATGCGCTCCCAATCGTCCATGGATGCTTCATGAATAGGGTCCTTTCCGGCGGCTAACCCTGCATTATTAATCAGTACATCAATGGCTTGGAAGTTATGCGGCAAGGCAGATAGGGCAGCGGTGACCGCATCCCCGTCTCGGACGTCGACTTCTTGGAGGAAGACCTGGTTTTGAATCTCTGTGGACAATTCATTCCGCCAGTCCCTCATGCGCTCCATGCGTCGTGCCCAGGCGATAACATTCCAGCCTTTCTGTGCAAATCGGATAGAAGTTGCTTTGCCGAATCCGGAACTTGCGCCGGTAACCAAGATGGTTTTCATACTTTTCGGTATAAAGTGATGCCTATGTTAAGCGTTTCAACTGTTTTTCTTTCAGGACTTTGGGCTGGCCTAAGCCTCAGTTCAGGCCCTGATTCATCCGTGGTTCTGCTCGAGTCTACCGTGGTCACAGCCTCTCGTACAGAACAACGGGTTGAAAATACAACCGTAAGCGTGGATGTTTTACCCCTTCGCGTTTTGGAAGAAAAAGCGAACGCCCGCGTAGAACAGGTCATCCAAATGGCTCCAGGCGTGACATTACAGGACGGACAAGCAAACATCCGATCTGGGAGTGGTTGGAGTTTAGGTGCGGGATCCCGGGTGCTGGTTTTAGTGGATGGCTTGCCTGCCTTGAGCCCGGATGCCGGTGGCGTTTTATGGAATGCCATGCCCATGGAAGCNGTTCAACAAATTGAGGTGGTGAAAGGCGCTTCGTCTAGTTTGTNTGGAAGTTCTGCACTCAATGGGGTGATTCATTTACGCACCTGGGAGCCAAGCCAAAATTTGCGCGTACGCGTATCCACCATGGCAGAGTGTTATGACAAGCCCAAGATGCGCAGCCTGGGCTGGTGGGACCAACCCCGCGGCCGAGGGGCACTGCGTTTTGCTGTGTCCGATAGCCGAGGGGAATCGAATCAACATGGCTGGGTAGTACATGGGCAAGTCTTTGGCGATCAAGGCTACCAGTATTTAGTGGGAGACCAATCCAGTCGTCTCCATCTCAAGTATCGATATAAGCCATCCAGTCGATTAGAAGTCGGCCTACAAGGCCAATGGTGGAATTCAGATAGAAGTTCGTCGCTCATTTGGGAAGACTATCGATTGGGATACACACCTTTGGACTCGTCAGCCACCTTGACCCAGTCCCAATTAGGAGCCCTGACCGGACATGTGAAGTACCGCGTTGGCCGAAGCCTACACACCCTTCAGATTCGCCAAATGGCCTACGCGAATCAATCCGGCCTGGATAGTAATGATTACAGCAATGAGGGTGCCTCCTTGCATGCGGAGTATCTCCTCCAACATTTTGCCTCCAACGGCTGGACGTATACGGCAGGGGCATTGTGGTTACGTAGTGATATGAACGCGGTCTTATTCAGTGGCGCACATACCGGGATCAACCAAGCGGTGTTCGCCCAAGCGGATTGGAAAAAATCTCAATGGGATGTGAATTTAGGACTTCGGTGGGAGTCATTTCAAGTGGATGGATTGCAGGCATCCAAACCAGTTTTCCGCGCGGGCAGCCATTACGCCATCACTCCCGTAAGTCACCTTCGGGCTTCTTTAGCCCAAGGCTTCCGCTTTCCATCTATTGCAGAGCGATTTAGCGCCTCCGCGGCAGGGGCCTTGCAGGTTTTTCCAAATCCAAGCCTTCAGCCCGAGTCGGGGTGGACGGGAGAAATAGGATACAAACAGCTGCTGCGAAAAGGAAATTTCCAAGGGTATGTGGATGCGGCGTTCTTTTGGACCCAATTTGAAAACATGTTGGAATTCACCTTTGGTAAATGGGGGAATTTGCCTGGAACCACCTTGGCAAATTATGGATTCACCTCACTGAATGTGGGCTCAACTCGGATAACGGGTCTGGAATTAAGTGCTGCTGCCCGCGCAAAATGGGGCCCCTGGATTGTGGAAGGCATGGCAGGCTATACCTACGCACAACCGATTTCTATGGATCCCACGTACGCGTATGCCACCGATATGGATGGGGCTGCACTGTCCTATGCGTCTACCTCTTTGGATCCGAGCAAGGGCATCCTTAAATACCGTTACGTTCACACGGCCAAATCAGATATTAACCTACGCTATGGTCGTTGGAGCCTAGGTTCTAGCCTTCGGTATAATTCCTTCATGTCGAATATTGATGCCATATTCACGGATCCTTTAATTGCCATTTTTGTGCCCGGCGTAGCGGATTCTCGCTACCAGCTAAACCAAGGAGATCTGTTCTTAGACATCCGATTGCTTGCCCGATTAACGGACCAGTGGACGTTGCAATGCGCGGTGACCAATGCAGCGAATCGAATGGCAAGTCCTCGCCCGGCGTTATTGTCTGAGCCAAGAACCTTCTCGCTTCAGTTGACGTATGCATTGAATTGACTTTTCGGTCTATCTTTGCCGTCCACTTGGGGGATTAGCTCAGCTGGCTAGAGCGCTTGCATGGCATGCAAGAGGTCATCGGTTCGACTCCGATATTCTCCACAAAAACGAAGCCCCCGCACGGAAGTGCCGGGGGCTTTTCTTTTGGCCGATCAGGGAACGTAAAGGCATGCCTCCATCCCACTAAGGCGTATGGAGGATCAGGGGTAGGCTAACCGTCCGTTCGGGGTAGGTGAGCACCAGGTAATACATGCCAGGCGGGAGGTGGCGGACATCCCATTCAGTCGTACCCGAAGGCAGATAATCAATAGCTGTTCCGTTGGCATGGAAGAGCTTCCCGAATAAGAAATTTTGGGCCTCCATATCGTGTAGAAAAATCCGCTGTTGAGCCGGATTTGGGTAGAGGAATAGGCTATGAGCCTTTTCGTCGGGGAGGGAAACTTGGGTCAATGGCTTCGTAATACTCAAAGCTTGGCCGCAGAGGTCCAACGTGGTCAGCGTCACCAGGTAATTCAATCCTGGAATGACATACGTTTTCAAGGGACTTGGGCCGGTTCCGGTGCTATTGTCTCCAAAATTCCACTGGTAGGCTTGAATGGATCCAAGACTCAAGTTGGCATCAAATTGTACCGTCATGCCTTGAGCATTGGTCGATAGGATTTGGGCGGTAAATTCAGGGGCCAGCGGGTTGCATAAAATGATCGTATCGTAGGCCGTAGTACTTTCACTGCAGGCATTGGTGGCGCTTAGTTGAACGACAAAGGCACCGGTATTGGCGTAGGTATGCGTGGGATTTTGGGCCGTTGAAGAGCCCCCATCTCCAAAGGACCAATACACATCTGTGATGCCGTTACCCTGGGCCAAAAAGCTCACGGTATTTCCGGAAAGACTATAGGAAATCGCGGGCTGCGAGGGGCCACAAATTTGAAGGGTGCCTTGGGCAGAATCGATGCGCCCACATTCGGACGTCGTTACCAAAGTCACCGTGTAACTTCCAGGGGAGGTATAGGTGTGTGAAGGCGTATTGGACGTGCTACTGCCCCCATCTCCAAAGAGCCATTGGTAGGTGAATTTAGGGTTGGGATTTGCCAAGGAAAAAAAGCGGGTCAACCCTGTTCCAGAATAGGTATACGCGGAAGAAATCGTTGGGCAGGCCGTGTCCCGAACTGAAAACTCGTCCAGACCCACTTTGAGGTAGGCATTTTGAGCGCGGGTCACGGTGAATTTAAACTGCATGGAATCGGCTCGAAAGGGCTTTAGATACACGATACGGCGGTCCCAAGGTGAAATTTTTGTGATTTGTGTCGAGGTGGTGATGGTCTGCATAGGGAACCATCCCGTACCGGTATCCGCGGAGACGACCATCGAGACGAAATCGCTAGGGTTGAATGAAACGATATGGGTATAGAACTCTATGGCTGGTGTATCTAAGGGCGCGATGTTGTACCATGGGGTAATCAGCGAGGTGCTCAGGGGGGAGAACCCATTCGGGGAGGTGTATAGGTATTTGCCCGAGCCCCCCACTCCAGCATACGGTCCGGAATAGCCCCCAGAGGTAATGCCGACAAAGGGAGTCCAATAAAAGCCTGTGGTGTCGCTGCGAGACCAGCATGGATCCAGACCGCCAGGGTCGCCAAAAATCACCGCACCAATTTGCCACACGGAGTCTTCAAAAGATTCTGCGCTTGGAGCAGGTTGTACCCCGCAAACGCTGTCAGGTGTTGCTACAGGGAGCAATGTACTCATGCTAAGGAAAAGGGCGGTGAGCATGGGGTTTAAAAGTTTGAGATATTAGAACATATACCCAGACATATGGTTCAAACCGTGCTGCCCTTTAACCCTGCTACCCCTTAAACATCCGCGAGATTTTTGTCATTCGGAAGGTCAGCAGGAGTAGCACCCCCGAGGTCAAGAAGGATAGCCCGTACCATAGCCCTTCATGGCCCCCATGCAATAAGAAACTACCAAGAGAAAATAGGAGACTGTAGGCGGCGACAACGGCGAGAACCCATCGGGAAAGCAGGAGTCGCAGGGAGGGTAATCCTTTGGCATAAATGCGTTCTTTAAATCCGGGCCAAGCCGCAGAAGGCTTGGTAAGGAACAGAACGGTCAGCCAGGCGACCGTAGTAAATCCCACGGTGAAAAAGAATGAATTTGGGAAGGTGCCCAAGTCTTCGGAGAGCCATTCACCGCGAGCCAAGGTGTATCCCACAAAGGGAGCTAGGGTGGCAGTAATCTCGACATAGGCATTGATCCGTCCCCAGAACCATCGAAGGATCAGGACAAGCCCTAAGCCGGCGCCACATTCCATGATAAAAAGCCAGACTCCTTTGATGCTGTGAATTTGGGTGGATACAACCAAGCTAATGGCCGCCAAAACCAGAACCAAACCAAAGCTCCGCCGGACAATGGTCGGACCGGAGGGTTGGTCTTTTGCCAAGCGCAACCAGACATCATTCATGAGATAGGAAGCCCCCCAGTTGAGCTGGGTAGAAATCGTACTCATATAGGCACTAAAAAAAGCGACGAGCATGAGGCCCATCCACCCTGCAGGGAGGTAGTGCTTCATGGCAAAAATGTAGCCAAATCGTGGATCCACATGGTATTTGAGTGCCTCAGCAAGGGCAGGGCTGTTCTGGGCAGCCTGACGTAATCCTTCGCGTACCACGAGGACTTTCGTGGCCGAAGGAAGATCCTCAGGTGCGGCATCACCCACGAGCCACTGAGGCTGATAGCCCTCCATGGCTTGTACTTCGGTCAAGGCAGATTGGAGCTCGGCGGGTACTTGACTGGGGAGCTGAAACAAGGTAATCGCGGCCAGACCGACCAAAATCCATGGCCAAGGGCGCAAGGCATAATGCGCAAAATTGAAAAAGAGCGTCGCACCAACGGCATGGGTTTCATCCTTTGTGCTCATCACACGCTGTGCGATATACCCCCCCCCGCCTGGTTCGGCACCGGGGTACCAAGCGCTCCACCACATCATGCCAAAGTAGGCAAAGAAGGCGCCTATTCCGATGGCCAAACCCGTGCCGCTGCCTGCAGAGTCGATTCGCGGGAAAAAGTCCAAACTAGAAGCAGGCAAGGCTGCTTGTAAACCATCCAAGCCCCCCACTTCGGGTGATTGAATGACAAATACGGCCAGAGCGATGGAACCCGCCATAGCAAGGACAAACTGGACGGCATCGGTCAATACGACCCCAAAAAGTCCACTACTGGCGGCATATAAAGCGACCAAAACCGTCAAGCCGGTGGTGAGCCAAAAGGCGGTGGATGGAGGCAGCCCAAAGAGTCCTTCGAGGACAGAGGTCATGGCAACATGCACCCAGCCTAGGATTAAGAGATTTATGAAAAGGCCCAAGTAAAGTGCACGAAAAACCCGAAGCCATAAAGCAGGTTTTCCATGGTAACGGAGTTCGATCAGTTCTGCTTCAGTCACGACGCCAGCCCGTCGCCACAAGGGGGCAAATACCACGGCCGTGAGCATGCCTCCTGCCAGTAAATTCCACCATAACCAATTCCCACTGATGCCGTCCATTGCAACAATTTCAGTGACGGCTAATGGGGTGTCTGCGGCAAAGGTGGTTGCCACCATGGAAAGGCCTGCAAGGGCCCAGGGCAAATTGCGCCCTCCAAGGAAATAGCCTTCCAGGGATTTTTCTGTGGACCGTCCAGCCCAAAGGCCGAGGGCAATCATTCCTGCCAAGGCGGTGATAATGATGCCAATATCCAGGGTGGAGAGGTGTATGGATTCCATGGGGAGAAGATACGAACGGCGTTCGATGCAGGGCCAAGAGGCCNAGGAGATTTGATTTAAACGTTTATAATCGTTTACAACCGAATCAAGCAATTGCAGGGTTGTACTTTTGGCATCAAATCCTACGAAAATGAATGTATTACTCCTTGGCTCTGGTGGCCGCGAATCTGCTCTAGCATGGAAAATGGCTCAATCGCCCATGGTGGAAAGCCTATTTATCGCTCCAGGAAATCCAGGAATGAAGGCCTATGGAAACTGTGTTTCAGTAGATTGGAAAGACCGTCATGCCCTAGCGCATTTTTGCACCGCGGAGAACATTCATATGGTTGTGATTGGCCCTGAGGATCCCCTGGTAGAAGGCCTCGCAGACTATTTTGCAGAAAGCCCGGAACTATCACACATCCATGTGATTGGCCCCAAGAAAGAAGCTGCGCAGTTGGAAGGCTCTAAGGACTTTTCAAAAGAATTTATGCGCCGCCATGGGATTCCGACGGCGGGACACCGAACCTTCACTTCGGATCAATTGGAGGAGGCGAAACACTATCTCACGACCATTGATGGCCCCTATGTGCTTAAAGCAGATGGCTTAGCCGCGGGCAAAGGAGTCTTGATTCTGGATAACCTGGCAGATGCGCTGCACGAAATGGATGCTATGCTCGGGCAAGCCAAATTTGGGGCTGCCTCATCACGAGTGGTGGTAGAAGAATTCTTGGATGGCATTGAATTCTCGGTCTTCGTCTTGACGGATGGAAAGGACTTCATGCTCATGCCTGAAGCAAAAGATTATAAACGCATCGGCGAAGGGGATCGCGGACTTAACACCGGCGGCATGGGTGCTGTTTCTCCTGTTCCCTTCGTAGACTCCGGGGTAAAGAAGGACGTATTATCAAATATTATAGCACCCACCATCCGTGGCCTAGCCCACGAAAAGATGGATTATGTCGGGTTCATCTTCTTCGGATTAATCCATACGGCCAAAGGGGTGAAGGTGATTGAATACAACTGCCGAATGGGGGATCCAGAAACGGAAGTGGTGATCCCACGAGTGGACGAAGATCTCATTCCATTGTTCATCGATGCCGCGACTAAAAAATTGTTGACGCGCCCTATGGCTCAGTCTGAAATGGCCGCATGCACGGTCATGCAAGTTTCAGGAGGGTACCCCGAGGCCTATGAAAAAGGAAAGCCTATTTCAGGTTTAGACATGGATATCGAAGGAGTGCTGGTTTTTCAAGCAGGGACCAAAGAACTCGATGGCCAAATTGTAAGCCATGGAGGCCGAGTTTTGTGTGCTACCGGCATGGCCCCTGAGGCCAGCACCGCCTTAGCTAAGGCATATGAGCGCTTGGATCAAATTGAATTTGAAGGGGTCTATCGACGGAATGACATCGGGGTAGATCTTGGCTTGCGCTAAGTTTTTTGCATAAAAAAAGTCGCCCGGTGAGAGGCGACTTCAATCCATTGATCGAATGGAGACGATTAATTTTCGCCCGCCTTTTGATGCTTGCGCATTTGAATAATCCAGTAAATACCTAAACCAGCAATCGTAGCCATGAAAAGATAGTTGGCTGAATTGCCTAAAAAGGGGAGAAGCTGGAAGGTCCAATTGAGAAAATCACCAAGGCCTTCAAAAAACGAACGGAGGGGCATAAGAGTCCAATTAATTTTGAGCAAATTTACACCATAGCGTGCGCCAAGCAAGTCATATTTTCAGAAATCCTCATCCGGGCATTGCGGTGGTTCTCTTTATGGGAACGGCGGGACTGACTGCGGCGTTTAATTTCTTCTTTGCGGCGCCTGAACTGGTCGATGCCTCTTTTTGGTACGTTCCTGCCTGCGCAGGATTGGCTGCTTGGTTTATTAACGTGGTTTTGGTGTACCGCAGTCGCTATCTCAAAACAAACTATGTACTCGGTTGGTACTGGTTTGTGCTACTTCTAGTTACGCATCCACAGGGAGTGAATCTCGTCCAAATAGGAGCAAGCATGGGCTTTGCCGTGTGGCTCGCCATGGCGTATGAATTAGGGGATGAACGAAAAAATGGCTTGTTTGCGCGTTCGAATCTGGGGCTTTATTCAGCTTTTCTCGGGATTTTCTCGTTGGCTTGGTGGTCTTCTGTTTTGCCAGCTATGTGGGCGCTACGATCGGGCAACCCCAGGCAGTCCACAAAATATTATGGGCAGATCATGGCTGCTTGGATTATTGGGTTAACCCTAGTCGCCCTAGTATGGGTCTTACGGGACCAAAGTATCGCTCAAGCACTAGCCCCATGGGCTGAAGTCAAAGGAGAATTAGCCTGGCCCCCTTTGGGATGGTGGATATTGGGCCTTTGGCTGTTAATTGCTTTAGGAGAAACCTTAAGGGCCATGACCTCCGCCAAGAAAGCCAAACGACGCGGTTTGATAGTCAGTTGGATTGGCATCCTGTGGGCGATGGGACTCTATGCTTGGCAGGGCCAAGAATCCCACGCTGCAGCCATTCTTGTCGTGTTTGCTGCTCCGCACATGGTGAATCTACAATCCTACATGAAAAAGCAATGGATGATTCGCCTACTAGACATTAGCCTTTTGGCCGCGGCCTTTTCATCCGCGATATGGACCTGAACTTGAGCTTAGGCCGGAGGAAAAAAGAGCGCTTTAAGCTCCGTGGCTTCTTCCGGGTTCATTTTACCGGATAAAATCAACGCCAACTGTCGGCGGCGCAAAGCTCCTTCAAATCGATTTTTTTCGAGATCACTTTCGGGTAGCACAGCAGGCACCTCAATAGGGTTTCCTAATTGATCAACGGCAACAAAAGTATAAATGGCTTCATTGCACTTGGTGCGTTCGCCAGATCCGCGCTGATCTTCGGTATAGACGTCCACAAAAATCTCCATAGAGGATGTGAAGGAACGGCTAATCTTGGCCTCCATCGTGACGATGGCCCCTTGGGGGATGGCTTGCTTGAAGGAAACATGATTTACCGTAGCGGTAACAACGGTGCGACGACAATGGCGGTGGGCCGAAATTGCGGCACAACGATCCATCCAGCTCAATAACTGGCCACCAAAGAGATTATTTAAATTGTTGGTGTCGTTCGGAAGAACGATTTCCGTCATGACGGAAAGGGACTCGGAGGCGGGTTTTTGCTTCATTCATTGTAGATCCAAACCGCAGGGAAGGCCGCCTTGGCCTCTTCTTTGGCTGCATTTGCAGCTTCGCGGTTGGCAAAGGTACGAAGTGCCACTTTGGTCAAGCCCACCTTGGCTTCTATCACCTTGGCCGGATAGCCAGCCTCTTTCAATTGAGCAACTAGACGGTGGGCATTTTGAGTTTCAGAAAATGCACCGACCACCAAAGCATAAGAACCCGTGGAAGGGCTGGCTGTCGATTTAGGGGCCGAAATCGTTTTGCTTTCAAGATTCGCTGCGTCAAGCGGGGCTTCCTCCATTGGATCCTCCTGTAGAAAGGCAATTTCGGGGCTGACTTGAGCACCAAATTCATCAGTGATCTGCTCTTCTTCCGGAGCGCGGTCAAACCATGTCTGGACTTGTTCCGTAACATGGTCCCATTGCGGCTGAAAAGATGCATTTTGTACGAAGTCTCTAAAATCTGACTTCGTCGTACCCAAGGCCAAAAGACTGATGGCCCCTGCAATGACTGCAGCGGCACGCAGCGGAGCTAACCATTGCTCTCGGCGCTTGCTGACTTGTGGCATGGCCACGGCGAAACCGGGTTCTGCTGTAGGGCTTTGGCGTTGAGAAAGAGGGGTTACTCGGAAGATAGGTAAGCCATAGGCTTCCGGTAAGAAGTTAGCCTCGATGGAGGCTTGGAATACCCATTGAAGGCCTGTTTTGGAAAAAGAGCCCAAGCCATCTAAGCGCAATCGCTTGCCTTCAAGCAACTGTCGATTCCACATATTGACCTCATGGCCAATGGCGGTGCGTGCTTCGTCCGCGCTGAGCCCTTCAAAGCGGCTTAAATGATTGATGAGCACTTCACTTTTCCCAGCTACTGGGCTAAAGCTTAAGCGACGCGCTGGAGGAAGAAAAAGGCCAGACTGCAGCTGAATTTCTGCGCCAAAGCGTTGGGCTTCGAGCCGACCAAATCCAGGCACATCCACACTATCTTCTTGAAAAAGAAGATGAAAGATATGTCGCTCGAGTGCATAGTGTAGTGTCGCCATCGCTGTCTCAAGATAGCGATCAAATTCAGTTCAAAACGCTAGGAACTAAGGGAGTTTTCAACAAAAAACTCAACGGTCAAAATAGCGCTCGATAGCCGTGGCAGTAAGGGCTGCCGCCTTTGTTATCGTAATAATCTTGATGGTAGCTTTCTGCAGAATAAAAGACGGCGGCAGGGAGTAATTCCGTAGCAACGGCATAGCCTTTTGCTCGGAGCAAAGCGATAAGCTTCTCCGCCGTGGCTTTTTGGGCATCATTCATGTAAAAAACAGCACTGCGATACTGCGGTCCTATGTCCGGTCCCTGGCCATTCACTTGGGTAGGATCATGGGTTTCAAAGAACATTCGAAGGACCGTTTCGTAGTCTGTTTTGCTCGGATCATAGATGACTTCTGTGGCTTCATAGTGGCCTGTGCGCTTCGTGCACACTTGCTCGTACGTAGGATTTTCGACAAACCCTCCAGTATATCCGACGGTCGTGCTAACGACCCCATCGATCCGCTTCAGAAAATATTCGGTGCCCCAAAAGCAGCCGCTGGCGAGAATAGCTTTTTCCATGGTGGTATTGGTAGGTTGAGGTTCAACGAGAGCGGCAGGCTGCGCGGAGGATTGGCAGGCGCTCAGCAAGCTAGCAACTAAGGGAAGGGTCCAAAATTTCATTACAAATCCATATCGCCGCCGCCTCCCATGTCCATGCCGCCGCTTTGCATACCCCCACGACCCCCACGACCTCCGCGGGAGCGATCCGGCTTGCCGAAGTTGTACTGCAAAGTGAGGAAGCCAATTCGGCTCTCGCGACGACGCATGAACTCCACATCTAAAAGAGGCGTGTACTGATCGTAGCGGAAGCGGCGTTGGTTAAACACATCGCTTAAACGCGCAGATAGGGTCCAATGTTTATTCATGAAGTCCACCTTGTAGCCCAAGTCAATGAACTGAATGCCACGGCGGAAGCCCTGACCGGTGGGTCCAGAACCCCATTGATTGTAGGTGATTTGGATTTGTTGTTCCTTGGGCAAATTGAGCATGAGGTTGCTGCGTCCCTGCCATCCAAAGCCACCTTGTGTCAAGTTGCCTGAAATGTTGGAGCCATTGATGATCGAGTAGAAGGCGTCTGCTGATGCTTGGAGCTGAATGTTTTTGTTAAAGCGCAACATGGCGTTTGTGCTCAAGCCCACATTGTCGCGGGTGTTGAAGTTGAGCCAGGTCATCATCAAAACACCGCTTGGCAATGCTTCCATGTAGCGAGACATCATATTGATGGTATGGCGGCCATAGGCGGAGCCAGAGAGAGAGCCCCATTTTCCATACTGCACCACGTTGAACTCCATGGAGTGGGTGTATTCGGGTTTGAGGTCGGGGTTGCCCTTGCGAAGGCCGCTCGGGTTGGAGTAGTCGATATTGGGGTTCAAGCTGCCACCCCACCGGCCATCAGGACGGTTGACGCGCATAGAGTAGCTCGCCTGTAAATCCAGTCCTTTTCGGGGGCTGTAGGTAAGATAGGCGCTGGGGAAGAGGCCAGGATATGAGCGCTGCAGCGTGGTGCTGTCCTTCAGCACGATGTCGACTAAGGCGGTTTCGTAGCGCATGCCGACTTGGCCTTTCCATTTGGGTGAAAAAACGTAGCCGTAGGTGGCATAGGCCGCATGGTTCAACTGGCTCATGTCCGTGAAGAAGCTGCGCAGGGTGTCGGCCAAAAAGCTTGAAGAAACAGGCTCTAACAATTGGCTGGCCGTACGCACTTCCACATTGGCGCTGGACGACGTACGCCACCCTAAGTCCACACGGGCCTTGTCGCTCAGGGGCCACTCGACGTCCGACTGAAGGTTCAATCGCTTAGAATTTCCGGGAACATCAAAGCGTTGGAGGTAGGCACCGAATGTAAAAGCGGTGGGGTACAAAGGATCGGTGGTGAAGTAGTTGTTATCCACGTCGTGATCCTGGCCCCAAGAGTAGTTGGCATCCGCGGTCCACTTCTTGTTTTCGTCGGCAAACTTGCGTTCGTAGCGGAAGGAGAGGTTTTGGTTGGAGCGGCTACTGGTTTGGTCCGTGAATTGAATGGCTCCGGCAGGAATGCCGTCCTTGCCCGTGTTTACAAAAGTGGCCGAATCCCAATCCGTGCCGCCGCGCTGATCCATGCCAAACGAAACGCCCAATTGGTGCTTGTCCTGGAGGTTCCAATCCAAGCCCAATCGCGCATTGGTGCCGATGTCATGACGCAATCCGAGCGACTCTTCCGACGTCAGGTAGGTGGAGTCGGGGAAGTGGTAGGTTCGGTACGTATAGCCGCCCGAAGCCATTTGACGATCGTCCGCGCCGATGGACGCATTGATGCGCATTTTGCCGACCGGAATGGATATGTTTCCGCCCAAATTGTACTTGTTTCGCGTGCCAATGCCCGCTTGAATAGCGCCGTTCATAGGCAGTTCCCGCCCTTTTTTGGTGACAATGTTGATGATGCCGCCGGTGCCTTGAGCGTCAAATTTGGCGCCGGGGTTGGTGATAACTTCCACACGTTGTACCATGCCTGCGGGCAGTCGGTCAAAGGCATTGGTGCCCTGATAGCCCATGAGGGATGCGGGACGGCCGTCGATTAAAATGGTCACGTTTTCATCGCCGCGAAGGGCCACATTGCCATCGATGTCCATGGTCACGTTGGGAACTTGACGCAGGATGTCGGTGCCTGTACCACTCGCCACTTGGAGGTCGCCGGCTACGTCGTAGACTTTTCGATCCAAACCGTTGAGCATTGCTGGGCCCTCAGAAATTACGTCGGCCTGCTGAAGGACCACAGACTCGTCCAGCGCCAACTTTATAACGCCCAAGTTCACTTCAACACCGGATGTGCCTTGCAAACTTTGACGCGAGGCTGCATAACCAAAGGAGGAAATGGAGAAGCCACGCGCTCCGGCGGGCAAGGTCACGGAAAAATCCCCTTCCGCATTCGTGGCTCCCACGGCGTTGATGCTGGGGCGGTCGCCACCGTTCATCTGCATGGTGGAAATCACGGCGCCGATGATAGGGTCATTAGACTCGGCATCTACCACTGTGCCGGTGACGGTTATTTGGGCGGAGAGCACCCAGGAACCGCAGGTCAGCAAGAGGGCGAGAAGGAGTTTTACGTGTTTCAATGTGTTCGCGTTTAGGGTTATGACGCAAAAAGCGCACATTTGTTTAACAAGAATCAAGCCTTAAGTTTTCCACATCGAAGTAATTCTTCGGCGATTTGCACCGCGTTGGTGGCCGCGCCCTTGCGCAAGTTGTCCGCGACGATCCAGCAGTTTAGGGCTTGGGGGTGGCTGTGGTCGGCGCGAATTCGGCCCACGAAAACATCGTCCTGACCTTCTGCAAAACGGGGCATGGGATAGGATTTCGCGGTAGGATCATCCAAAACAGTGACCCCGGGGAAATCGCGCAAGCAGGCACGGATATCCTCCATCGGAGGGCGCTCACCGGCAAATTCGATGTTGACCGCCTCGGAGTGACCGCCTTGAACNGGAACGCGAACTGCCGTGGCGGAAACCNGTACGGATGCGTCGTTCAGGATCTTTTTGGTTTCGTGCGTGAGCTTCATCTCCTCTTTGGTATAGTCGTTTTCTAAGAAAACGTCACAGTGAGGGATGCAATTTTTGTCAATTGGATGGGGATACACCGTGGGACCTTGAATCCCTTGACGCTCATTTTCGAGCTGATCAACCGCGGCTTTTCCTGTGCCGGTAACACTTTGATAGGTGCTCACAATCACTCGTTTGATGGGAGCGCGTTGATGCAGGGGCTTCAACACCATAACCAACTGAATGGTCGAGCAATTCGGATTGGCAATAATGCGCGAATCCATGGCTAAAGCTTCTGGATTCACCTCAGGAACAACCAGAGGAATGGACGGATCCATACGCCAAGCCGATGAATTGTCTATCACGAAGCATCCTTGTGCGGCAAATTTGGGAGCCCATTCGAGGGAGGTTTCGCCACCCGCCGAGAAAATGGCCACATCGGGTTGAAGTTTCAGCGCCTCCTCTGGGGTGACGATGAGATAGGATTGCCCGTTCCAAGTGAGGTTTTTTCCTGCCGATTTAGCCGAAGCGACGGGAATGAACTCGGTCACAGGAAATTCCCGCTCCTTTAAAACGCTTTGCATGACTTCACCCACCATTCCGGTGGCACCAACGAGGGCTAAACGCATAACTGACAGTGCACTTGTAATTCTGCACAAAAGTAACCTAGCCTCGTCCATGATTACACCCTTTTCCTTTAGCGCTTGGATTCAGCCCTTTACCGCAACATTACAGCGATTGTGCGGCATGCTGGCCATCGTCTCCATGCTTTGCTCAAAACCGGCCAAAGCACAACAGGATTCCGCATATTTTTTGGATTGGCACGAGGTTGATTCAGCGCGCTGTGTGGGGAATCGGAGTCATTTTCGATGGGAGGGAGCACGGCTTAGATTGGACGCTCCAGCCGCAGGGGAGAGCCGTATTCAACGGCCCTGTGCGCTCCTTGGGGAATGGCAATTTTCTTTTCAAATCACCCTGGATTTCAACCCTTCATCGGCCAATCATTTGGTCTTTCGATGCCGGACGAATTCCGCCTCGTATTTGGAACTGCGCATCGGGGCAAATCAAGATGAATTGGCCCTGTTTGGTATCGACGCCACGGGTGAAAAGTTTCTTTGCGCCAGCCCTGACGGGATATTGGACCAAGGGCAAAACCACCTTTTTATCGAAGTAGCTCAAGATGCCCAAAAGCGTTATCGTATTCGTTGGGTGGCACTGCCGGGAAATTCGGCCTGGGGAGAAGTACGTTCAGCACCAGACAGCTTGATGCCCCCGATAGCGCACCTTGAATGGCTAGCCCACTATACCGCCACGCGAAGAGATAAATTCTCTTGGTCTTCACTTTGGGTGTCTACTTCGAGAGGGATGCCGTGGAATCTCCCGACGGACTGGCGTTGGACGGAGGTTCTATCAAATCCCGCACCCATAATAGCAGGGGTTTCACCGACGGAAGATTTTCTGGAAGGGGAGTTACTTGGACTGGGGCCCACACTCATGGCGGATTGGACCCTGAAAGTGAATCAAAGGGATTATTCATTGCCTCCTATTTGGCTCCAGGTAGGGCAGCCTGTGGTGATTGGTCCGGAATCTTTAAGGTCTATTCTTCCGCCAACGGCGATGCTTTGGCCTGCCGAGTTGGATTTGCCTGGGGAAGCAGAGATTCAACTCGAACACAGCGGTGGGGGCCTTCTGGGGGAATGGGCCTACAGCCAAACCTGGCATCGGCCTGCAGATAAGGCGCAAGGGGGGTACAGTTTGGAGCCAAGCCATCAAGCCCAGGCATGCTTGCCGGCCACATGGCATTCTAATTCGGAGATATCAGGCACCAGTATCGGGAACTTTCCCAAGGGAGAAATGAGACCCATCGCATTGAATTATCCGGCACTTCGGGCTCAGGTGGATAGCTTGGGACGCCCGACGCTATATGTGGCGTGGAAGCATCCGTTGAACCCGCAGACGCTCCCATCCAACTCCGATGGGGAATGGCATCATGAACGTCCAGGCTACAGTACTTGGAGACCATTTTTACCTCCACTGCCTGGAGAGGTTTGTACTATTCTGTTGCCTAGTCAGTGGACTACTTGTTCAGGTGAAGTTTGGGGGTTTGATTCCTTGCGATGGGGATGGCCGCGCATCCCTGCTCCGGGGGAACTGCAATGGACCGAATTGCTCGCAGACCCTTTGCCCTACGAGCCTCGTTTCATCGAGTTGTATAATTCGACAGAGGAGGTACTCGATGTGGGCGCGCTGTTTGTCGCTGACGCTCCGTGGCCAACGGAATGGAAACGCCTAGGGAGTCTAGGCGAGTTTATTATGCCAGGGGAGGTCTGGGCGTACAGCGAAGATCCCCAGCTCAGCAAAAAGCGTTATCCCGCGGGGGATTCGGGACAAATTCGACCATTGGTCGACCATCTTTGGTCGATCAAAGTGGGGGACTACGTCGGTCTATTCCGGAGTGACGGCTTGGAAATCAGTCATATGGAAGGCATGGAGCATGCGGGAGCCTTAGGTAGTCAATGGGAGGGCTTATCCTGGTCCCGAAACGCCGAGGGGGATTGGCTCACCTCGGGCGATTCTGCTTCCCCGGGCCGATGGCAACCCTTCGCCCGCACAAATTCAGGAAACGGCCGCGTGGATTTGCTTCAGCCTGATTGGTCTCTTCTCCTTCGGCCGCAGGTGGCATTTAAATTTCGAGAGGAGGGGGCGTGGCAACTCCGGGAGCGGTGGCTTCATATTCGAGGCGATGGATGGACGGCATGGTCGGCGGCGGTTGTGCGGCCCTCGGAGGGAACCTGGACCTCTGCGCTACCGCCGCCGCCCGGCAGGGAATGGATGTGGGAATTGGAATGGACATCACCGACAGGGGGTATTCGTCGTCGGGCTTTCATGCTAAAAATGCGTGAGTGATGCACGCTCCACCTACTTTTGTAGGGTGATGAGAAAAGAACAGGCCACGCAACGTGCGGCGAAGCGTCAAGCACAGGCCCAGAATTTTGACCCAAATGGCTTGGCGGCCCCTGGCCACGTGTATGGACTGCCCTACGATGGGGAATCGGCGGAAGTCGTTATCCTCCCAGTACCTTGGGAAGTGACCGTGAGCTATGCTTCGGGAACCGCCCGCGGTCCAGAAGCGATGCGTGAAGCCTCTGCACAAGTAGATTTATATGACCCCGCGGTAGATCAAGCATGGAAAATGGGCCTTTGGATGGCTCCGAACCCAAGTAAGCTTGCCGCCAAATCAGAACGGAATCGCGAGCGTGCCGAGGCCTACTTGGAAGCCCTAGCAGAAGGCTTGCCGATGCAGCGCATGATCAAAAACCACGAGAAGATTGAAGCGGCATGTCGCTACATGATCGATTGGGTTTCGGAGCAAGCCCTACACTATCTGGATCAGGGTCAATTGGTGGCCCTCCTCGGCGGTGACCACAGCACCCCCTTAGGCTACATTCAAGTCTTAGCGGATCGAAACCCAGGTATGGGGATTCTCCAAATTGATGCGCACATGGATTTGCGTAAGGCTTATGAGGGCTTCACGTATTCCCATGCCAGTATCATGTACAATGCCATGAAGCATGAGGGCATTGCTCGATTAGTTCAGGTAGGAATCCGGGACTATTGTGAGGAGGAATTGGAGGTAATGCAGGACTTGGGAGACCGGATTTCTGTGTTTTTCGATCGAGACTTGAAGCAAGCACAATTTCAAGGGAGTACCTGGGCTGCTCAAGTGGATTTGATCGTGGCAGCACTTCCGCAAAAGGTCTATCTCAGCTTCGACATCGATGGCTTGGACCCCAAGCTATGCCCACATACCGGTACGCCAGTAGCCGGGGGGTTTGAAGTAGAGCACATCCTCTTCCTTGTAGAGCAAGTCATCGCTTCGGATCGGCACATTATTGGCTTTGATTTAAATGAAGTAGCTCCAGGCCCTGAAGGGGATTGGGATGCCAATGTCGGAAGCAGGCTACTCTATCGTCTCTGCAATTTATTGGGAAAATCCAACGAAAGAATCTAAGGGCAATGGCTACCTTTGCCCTATGAAATTTGGCGTTGTCACCTTCCCTGGATCCAACTGTGATCAGGACATGATTGACACCCTCCGCGATGGTTTGGGGTGTGAAACGGTAGCTCTTTGGCATAAAGACCGTGACTTGCAAGGCGTAGATATGGTCGTTTTGCCTGGTGGTTTTTCTTATGGAGACTACCTGCGTTCAGGCGCCATTGCGCGTTTTTCACCCATCATGGAAGAAGTGGTGAAGCATGCGGATCGGGGCGGCTATGTCTTGGGAGTATGCAATGGCTTCCAAATCTTGACCGAGACGCAATTGGTGCCTGGGGCGCTCTTGCACAATGCGAGCCACAAGTTTATTTGTAAAAATGTCTTCTTGCGTCCTGCGTCCAACCTCAGTCCAATGACGGCGGATTTGAACGAAAACAAGGCCTACAAAATCCCCATCGCCCATGGAGAGGGCCGCTACTTTGCCGACGAAGAGACGTTAAAATTGCTCAACGATCAAGGCCAAGTCATGTTCCGCTACTGTGAATCGGATGGGGCCATCACGGATTCAGCTAATCCAAACGGCGCGATCCAAAACATCGCAGGGGTGTGCAACGAAGGGCGCAACATAATGGGCATGATGCCTCACCCCGAGCGCGCCGCCGATGAAAACCTGTTGAACACCGATGGTTTGGCACTTTTCCACAGCTTGCTGAACCACATGGTCACCGTCTAAGTAAGGGTCAGAGTCTACTAAAACAAAACCCCCGCGGCATCGCCGCGGGGGTTTTTTTATGCGCGGCCGCCGAGGCCGCCGCGAGGGGGTAAGGGCCGAGCTTAGAACTTGACCACGCGTTGGGTGACGGGGGCACCGGAGCTGCGGCGTTCCACGAAGTAGAGGCCGTTGGGCCAGTCGTGGAGGTCAAAGCGTTCCACGGTGACTTGGCCGGTGCCGGTGCCTTGGCGTTCGAGCAGGAGGGCGCCCGAGGCGTCCTTCCAGCGCAAGGTGTAGGCTTCGCCCGCGGGCACGGCGGTGAGGACTTCGATCCAATCGCGTGTAGGGTTGGGGCTCACATGGAGGGACTGCAGATCCAACTCATCGATGGACGTAACCGCGACCGCACTGGAGGTGGGGAAGCAGCCCAAGCCGACTTTGAGGCGCGCGTAGAAGGTTCCAGGGGCGCTAGGTACGTACCAGGGTTGCGTAGCACCCGTGATGGCGTTTTGGTTGGCGTCCAACCACTGAATGGTCCATCCATTGGCTGCTTGCGGGCAGTAGAGCGAGTCGCCACCAAAGACCTGAACCGTGGGGACGGGAGGTGCGGCTTTGACTTCGAAGCTGTCCGTGCGTTCCGCTGTACACGTGCTGTTGGAGTAGACGTAGGTCAGGTAGTGCCAGCCCAAGGTGAGGGTGCTGGGTTGGATCTGCGTGATGGGCGAGCCATCCAACTCGTAGGAGCCGCCGCCGGGGTAGCCGCCAGAAGGGATAAAGGCGGCATCGGACGCACAAACCTCATCAATGTTGAAGTTCAGGAATACGTTGGGAGCAGCTAAAATTTGAATCGTACTCGTCGCCGAATTCACACAGCCGTTGCCATTCATGTAGGTATAGGTCACTGTGTACGTGCCTTGGCCGACCGTAGTGGGCAAGAACTGGCCATTGCTGACGCCCACACCGCTAAATACACCGCCTGCGGGGGTGCCGCTGAGGTTCAAAGGTGCACCGCCGACACAGACCGCCGAATACGTTCCTGCCGTCACCACAGGCAAGGGTAAAATCGTTACAATCATCGTGCTGGAAGAGACTTTCATGGGCGAGGCGCAATCTTCGGAAGAGGTGACTACACAGCGGATGCTGTCGCCGGAATTCAAGGTAAAGAGGTCAATACTCGAAGTGTTGCCGCCGCGTTGGCTACCATTCACTAGCCACTTATAGATCGGGTTGGAACCTGCGTTCACTGAACTTGCCGTGTACGTGATGGTATCGCCTAGGCAGGCAGCTGAAGTGCTGGAAACAATCGAAACGGATGGGCTAGAAAGGGTTCCAACCGCGAGGTAGCTGGTTTTGGTTAGCGTGGCATTTCCGGCACTGTTGCTCACCGTGAGTGTGACAGACTTAAGTCCAGCTGAAGGGTAGGATACCACAGGCTGAGCCAAAGATGAACTACTTGGAGAAGCGCCGGGGAAACTCCATGAATAACTCAACCCGCTGCCGGTACCCGCAAAGAAGAAAGGCGTCGCTTTATTGATACAGGTGGTCGTATCGCTGAAGAAATCAGCGGTTGGCGCAGGAAGGCTTGCAGATGCGATGCGCAAAAAGTCTAAATACACATGGTTGCCATTGCTGTTGCGGGCTTCAAACTTAAACCGCACTTGGCCTGTATAACCGGTTAAATCGATGCTGTCCGTCCGCCAATCACTGCTAGAACTCGGCACGAAAGCATTGCTTTGTGCGGCTCCCGTTGCGAAGCTATTGTTGCCCGTTTCTACGTATTGACGAAGAGATGTCCATGTGTCGCCACAATCCGTGCTGATAAACACCGTGAGAGTATCGGACGCTCCACCAGTCAGCGGGCGGTAGGCCAAATCATAGACCAAGGTGCTCGCCGTATCGATGAGGTAGCTCGGAGAAATTAAATTGTCCGTCTGTCCGGCGGCACTGTAGCCATATCCTCTGAAAATAGCCGAGGTATTATCGTTGGCACTACCCACGGGGGCGATACCCCATCCCTGGCTGTAGTCCGGATTCTCCACGGTCCAACGCGAAGGGATGGCAGCCACAAATTCCTCCACTACGGGGGATTGAATTCCACCCACATGGATGTACGCGGGACGTGTAAGGGTGTCCTTTCCGTAGGCATTTTCCACCACCAATTGAATGGTATAGGTTCCTGATGCACTAAAGGCCACCTGAGGATCGGAGGACGATGAGCTACTGCCGTTCACAAACTGAAAAGTCGATGGGTAAATTGTCCAAGACCATGAGGTCGGCAGGTTACTCGACTGGTCGGTCAGGGAAATTGTGTCAGCGATACTACACAAGACTTCAGAGGAAACTGAAAAATCAGCTTCGGGTCGATCTAAGAAGGCCGTCGCCAAGGGGCTCTGCCAAACACCGCGACCATAGGTGCCCACGCGAATGATGCCGGCGGTATTTAGAATTTCGATATCGTTGATGACCGTATTTGGCAATCCTTGCATGAAAGGAACCCAATCGGTCATAGAGGCATCACGGTAATACACCCCTAAGTCAGTTCCTACGTAGACGATGCCATTACTATTTGGTTGTACGGCAATACAGTTAGCAGGGATGTTGGGCAGGCTACCACTGCGGTTGTACCACGCACCCCCTGCATTGAATGTTTCATACACCTTCGTTCCACTATAGTAGCCGGATTTAGAAATCCAAACGTGGTTTTCATCGGTTGGATCCACGGCGATGCCTGTAATGACATTGCTGCTTCCCACATTGGAAGTGATCCAATTCCAAGTTTGACCACCATCCGTGCTGTGGAATAGACGCTCATCAATGCTGACATATAGAACATTCGAATTGCTCAATGCCTCGGCAATACAATCAATGTTGCTCGAGCCTTGAATGTTGTTGGTGCTTGTCGCGCTGAAGCTGCCGCCGGCATTGGTACTCTTCCAAAGCTTTGTGAAACCAGCATACAAAGTGTTCGAGTTGATTCGGCTAGCCAAGAAAGGGGTTACCCAATTGCCGGTGCCTGCGGGAGGTAGGTTAAAAGAGGAATTGAAGCTGATTCCACCATTGGTGGATTTATCAAAATCTCCATAGTAAATGGAACGGTACATGGTGTTGCCGTCTGAAGCCGAAATGGCACAGTCCATGCCATCTCCGCCACCCACTTTGTCCCATCCATTGTCGTTCAAGTGGGTGCCATTGTCTTGTGCCCCTGCAATAGTTAACGTGGTGTCTGCTTCCGTCGTTCCAATTTTGTAATACTGTGTAATGGACAGGCCAATATTGCGAGAAACCCATGAGTTGTTCACTCCACCATTGCCTGATTTATAGACGCCGCCATCACACCCTGCATAGACTTGATTGGTTCCTGATTTGAAAATCATCCAGTGGTGATCGGCATGGACGAAGGAAGCGCCCCCGCCCCCATACCAGTGACCGCTTAAGGCAAAGCTGCTGCCCCCATTGTTAGAGCGCCAAACATTGACCCCCCCCGTCAAGACGACCTCTTTGTCCAGAGGTGAAACGGCGATAGATAAATCATACCAGGCTTGGCCCCCAGAGCCTGATCCATTCGTGCTCCAATCTAATAAGTTTGGAGACGCTCCGTGGCGTTGTGTCCAAGACGTGCCACCGTTTGTCGTGCGGTACACTCCATACAAACCGTTGTTGTTGGCACCATAGAGGGCATAGACATAGTTGGTATCTGCGGATGTGGTAGCTAATTCGACACGGCCAGCATTCATAGGAAGACCGCTGGTCAACATTGTCCAGGTATCACCAAAGTCATTAGACATCCAAATACGACCATTGCTGCTCGTACCTGCATAGAGTTTATTCGTGCCCGGAACTTGAACTAAACAGCCAAAGGTGCCACCGACTTCTACCGTCCAGCTATCCCCGCCATCGAGGCTTCGGTATATTCCATTGCGCGTTGCGGCCACCAAATAATGGGTGCTGTCTTTGTGCATGGCCATGCCTGAAATACGGGCCGATTGGATAAGATTAAAGCTCAATCCCGTTGGATTCCATGATTGTCCGCCATCGACAGACTTCATTACTCCTAGAGAGTAGGTATCGCCGGCATCCCGATCTCCTGTGCCGATGTACATGATCAGTGGATTGGTTGGATCGATGAGAATAGCGCTGACGCCGAGGTTGGGCAATAAATCCGTATTGGTNCTCCACGTCAGACCGTCATCCGTCGATTTCCAAAGTCCTCCCGCAGGGGCTCCCGCATACAAGGTGTTTGGAATGGTNGGGTGGAAGGCAATCACATTGACACGTCCAATGCCATTCAAACTATTTCCATCGAACGGGCCCACGATGGACCACTGCCCTAAGCCACCAGTTGAGGCACTACTTGTTCCTTGAATTCCTGAAGTATAACCTTGGTAAAGGGCTTGGGCATTCGGACGAATCCCCGTTGGATATACGCGGGGCTCCATAAAGGCCTCCCAACGCTTAAATTGTTTCCATCCTCGCCCCTTTTCTACGGATTTTCCCTCCCAGTATTCATTGAAGGCGTCCACAACGTCATAAAAGTTGACGGTCGGATCATTCATTAAATCCACATAGGAAGCGGCCGTTTGAGCACGCATGGAAATAGCTAAAAAGAGAAGAAAGAGGGACGCGAACAAACGACGGAACATAGGAAGCGAGATGAGTTTAAGTCAAAATAAAAGGGCTGAGTCGCAGCCCTGTCGGTCTAAAGGTAACACCAAGGGCTCACGCTTGTTTTGTATGGCTAAAAAGTACGTGAGTAAATGCGCCAACGCCACTTCCTACTTAGGATTCGTGGCTCAAATCTTGAACTTGTTTTCGGTAGGCTTCAAAGAGTTTGGTTTTGGAAACTAATCCAAGCCACTTAGTATCCTTATAAACAGGCAGATACCACATTCCCGTTTTTTCCATTTGACTGAGCACATGCTCCATGGGATCGGCAAACTGAATCCGTGCCGGAGCTGATTTCATGGCGTCTTTTGCCGTCACTTCCTCATGGTGATCTTCCCGCTGTGCCCGCCAAATGTCTTCCCAAGTGAGATAACCGACCATCCGACCATCTTCGATCACAGCCACCAAGTTTCGTTGGCAACGAGCTAAGGCGGCTTGACAATGGTGTAGGGGCGTATCGGGTTCGACCGTTTCAATATCCCGCTCCAAAGCATCTTCCATGTCAATTAAGGTCAAGACGGCCTTATCCTTGGATTGAGTCCATTGCCGCCCCCGCTGGGAGAGATATTCGGTATAAATACTGTTAGGATCCCAGGATCGCGTCAGAAAAAAGGCCAGCGCACTGGTCATCATCAAGGGTAAAATCAGTGGATATCCCCCGCCAATTTCTGAAATCATAAAGATGGCAGTCAGGGGCGCATGCATTGTACCCGCCATGAGTCCAGCCATCGCGATAAGGACAAAGTGTACGGCGGGGAGATCATTCACGCCAGCCAATTCCAAGGCTCGAACAAAAATGAGTCCCAAGATGCTCCCCATGAATAACGTTGGGGCAAACATGCCCCCGACGCCCCCTGCGTGAATAGTCAACGAAGCTGCTGTCACCTTCAGTAAGAGTAGACCGATCAGCAATCCAATCCCCCAAAGCAGATTATCAGCTTCGACCCCCAGCCAGTTTTGCGATAAAATGGACCAGTCATCCCCTCGCAGGGCCGCTTGAATCGTGCTAAACCCTTCTCCATAAAGTGGAGGCATGACAAAAATGAGCGCACCTAGCAAGACCCCCCCGGTCATGGCTTTGGCCCAGGGATTATTCCAACGCATGACGAGCCGACCACTCAGGGCAAATACGCGTTTGAAATAGAGCGAAACGAGCGCGCAGGCTACCCCTAGAATCAAATAATAGGGGAGGTTGGCTGGATCGAATGCCTCGATACCTTCAGCATAGAATAGTTTGCTCCCATCACTCATCATGAGTCCAGTCAATGCGCCGGTCGCCGAGGCGAGTAAAAGTGGAACTAGTGAGCTGAGGGTAAGGTCAATGCTAAATAGCTCTAGGGTGAAAATGATTGCGGCAACGGGCGCGCCAAAAATGGATGCAATGGCGCCAGCTGTTGCACAAGCGATCAGCAAAATGCGTTGCTTAAAGCCGAGGCGGAGCCATCGCGCCAAATTCGAGCCAATCGCTGAACCCGTTCCTACCGCAGGGCCTTCCAAACCGACAGAACCGCCAAAGCCCACGGTCACGGCAGAGGTGAGAAAAGAAGTGTAAATCCGCGATCTTGGGATAATACCGCCTTGCCTAGAAATCGCCTCAATAGCCGAAGGGATCCCCTCGCCTGTCCGCAATTTGAAGGTCCGTACCAAGGCTACCGTCAAGAGAATACCGACCAACGGAAAAGCAAAATAGTAGAGTTGGTAGTAGTCCTCAAAACGTTCGGACCGGATCCACTCTTGGATTGCATGCGTCGAGTTTTTCAGAATGACGGCCACCAAGCCCGAAATCAGGCCCACCAAAATGCTGAGAACAAAAATGAAGTGCTGCATCGGCAAGTGCTGCGCCCGCCAAATCAGAACCCGTCGGATCCAAAGTTGCAGCCTGTGCTTCATGCCTGGCCTTCCGGGGTAATCCCCAAGGAGAGTTCCGTCAGCTGAACGGGGTTGATGTGTGAAGGCGCATCGATCATGACGTCGCGGCCGGCGTTGTTTTTGGGGAAAGCGATGTAGTCGCGAATGACCTCGTCGCCGCCCATCAGGGCTACCAAACGGTCAAAGCCAAAGGCGATGCCACCGTGGGGAGGAGCGCCGTATTCGAAGGCGTTCATCAAGAAGCCAAACTGTTCCAAAGCCTCTTCCTTGCTAAAGCCAAGCAGGTCAAACATGCGTTGCTGGAGGGCGCGGTCATGGATACGGATAGAACCACCGCCGATCTCGTTGCCGTTGAGGACCAAGTCATAGGCGTTGGCACGCACGGCGCCGGGGTCACTGTCAATCAGGGGGATATCATCGGGCTTGGGGCTCGTGAAGGGGTGGTGCATGGCGAACCAGCGGCCGGATTCTTCGTCCCATTCGAGCAAGGGGAAGTCTAGTACCCACAGTGGGGCAAATACATTTGACTTGCGGAGGCCCAGCTCTTGAGCCAAATGCATGCGCAGCTCGCTCAAGGCCTTGCGGGTTTTGTTCGCGTTGCCTGCGAGGACCAGCACCAAATCGCCGGCCTTGGCGTCAAAGGCTTCCGCCCAGCCGGCCAAGGCGGCTTCGTCAAAGAACTTATTCACGCTAGAGGACAGCTGGCCTTGCTCGTCCACTTTCATCCAGATAAGGCCGGACATGCCTAACTGCGGGCGCTTGACGTAGTCGGTGAGGGCGTCGAGTTGCTTTCGGGTATAGCCGGCGCAGCCATCGACCTTGATGCCCACGACCAGCTCCGCGTTGTCGAATACAGGGAAACCACTGCCCTTTGCGCGATCGTTCAACTCAACGAAGGTCATGCCAAAGCGAATGTCCGGCTTGTCATTGCCGTAGAGGCGCATGGCGTCGTCGTAGGTCATGCGGGGGATGTCGCCCACTTCCAGGCCGTGCACATCGCGGATGACATGCTTGAGGAGGCCTTCAAACGTTTGGAGGATGTCCTCTTGTTCGACAAAGGCCATCTCGCAGTCGATCTGCGTGAATTCGGGCTGGCGGTCGGCGCGCAAGTCCTCATCGCGGAAGCAGCGCACGATTTGGTAGTAGCGGTCCATACCGGCAACCATGAGCAACTGCTTGAAGGTCTGGGGCGACTGGGGCAGCGCGTAGAACTGGCCGTGGTGCACGCGGGAGGGTACGACAAAGTCGCGGGCACCTTCGGGGGTGCTTTTAATTAAGAAGGGGGTCTCCACGTCAGCGAAGCCTAGGTCGTTCAAATAGGTACGAACCGACATGTTGATGCGGTTGCGCAGCAATAATTTTTCGCGGACTGGCGCGCGGCGGATGTCCAAGTAGCGGTACTTCATTCGGAGCTCTTCGCCGCCGTCTGTTTCCGCCTCAATTGTGAAGGGAGGGGTTTTGGCGCCGTTGAGGACCTTGAATTCACTCACCCAAATTTCCACCTCGCCCGTAGCGAGATTTGGGTTTTTATTCTCACGCTCCACCACTTTACCAATGGCTTGGACCACAAATTCGCGCTGTGCGCTGCGCGCCAACTCCAACATGGCGGGATCGACGCCCTCGTTAAAAGCCAATTGTGTTAGGCCATAGCGGTCGCGCAAATCGATGAAGGACATACCTCCAAAGTCGCGTCGGCGCTGAACCCAGCCGCTAAGGGTGACGGTTTGTCCAACATGAGAAAGGCGTAATTCGCCGCAAGTGTGTGTACGATACATGGTCGTGAAATGAAATGCAAAGGTAAAAAAGCCCGTGGGGCTACGTAGTTTTATCCCCATGGAGTTTGATGATGTTTATTTTATGCGCCAAGCCATCCGGGAAGCCCTCAAAGCATATGAAGCAGATGAGGTCCCGGTGGGGGCGATTGTGGTGTCCCACAATCAGATCATCGCGCGAGGGCACAACCTGACAGAGCAACTCCATGATGTCACGGCCCACGCCGAAATGCAAGCCATTACAGCGGCTTCTCATTACCTGGGCGCAAAATATCTCCCGGACTGCACCCTTTATGTTACGCTTGAACCATGCAGCATGTGCGCTGGAGCTCTTTTTTGGAGCCAAATTGGTCGGATTGTCTATGGGGCCAGCGATGAGAAGCGCGGCTTTCGGACCATGGGCGGCCAGTTCCATCCCAAAACGCAAGTGACAACTGGAATTGAGGCGGAGGTCTGTGGGGATCTTATGAGTGAGTTCTTCCGTTCAAAGCGTAAGAAATAGCCAACCTTAGTGGAAATGGCACAGCTTTTGAAATGGAAAAAATGTGTTCTACTGCGTTTAGGCACAATCGTAAGTTTAGGTTGGGAAGGGCCGTCGGGGGACGGCCCTTTCTTTTTTAGCTTCGTCCTATGAAGTTGCATTCCTTAAATACCGGGTTTTTCAAGCTAGATGGCGGAGCCATGTTTGGGGTAGTTCCCAAGCAACTTTGGCAGCGGACCAATCCGGCTGATGAAAACAATCTTTGCACTTGGGCCATGCGCTCGCTGCTGATAGAAGATGGGAATCGCCTCATCTTGGTGGATACGGGCATTGGCAACAAGCAGGATGACAAGTTTTTTAGCCATTACCACTTACACGGCACGGATAGCTTAGACGGAAATCTAAAGGCATTGGGCTTCCAAAGAAGTGATATCACCGATGTATTCCTGACGCACATGCACTTTGACCATGTAGGTGGAGCGGTGGAGCGCACCGAAAAAGGGCTTCGTCCTGCGTTTAGCCAGGCGACGTACTGGACGAATGAGCGCCATTGGCAATGGGCTAGTATGCCGAATGCGCGGGAAAAAGCCTCCTTTCTAGCTGATAACATCCTCCCTCTCCAAGAAAGTGGTCAACTCGCCTTCATCGACGCCCCCGAAGGCCAACAGCGCGTGGGCACCCCCTTAGGATTTGACACCTTTGTAGTCAATGGCCACACCGATGCCCAAATGTGCCCTATCCTGGATTACCGCGGTGAAAAAGTGGTTTTCATGGCGGATCTTCTGCCTTCGGTTGGGCATATCCCTTTACCCTATGTTATGGGGTATGATACACGCCCACTTTTGACCTTGGGCGAAAAAAAGGAGATACTAACGGAAGCCGCTGATCGAGGTTATCGTTTGTTCCTAGAACATGATCCGGCCAATGAAACCTGTACACTTGAACTTACCGAAAAGGGCCCTCGATTGGCTTATACTCGAACTTTAAACGACTGACCTCACATGAAGCACCTCCTCGTCGCCCTTTTGGCCCTGATGGCCTTTCCTAGTCTCGCTCAGTACTGGCAACAAGACGTTGATTACCATATTCAAGTCGACTTAGATGATAAAAATCACCAGTTACAAGGGGACTTTAGTCTTCGGTACACGAATAATAGCCCGGACGAATTAGGTGAAGTCTATTTTCATCTTTATTGGAATGCATTTCAGCCCGGTAGCATGCTGTCCAACATGGCAAACATCCCAACTAAGTTCCCCGACCGCGCCATTGGAAACAAGGTAGAAAACTATGCACCGGATGAGTATGGTGAGCAAATCATTCAGAGCTTAACAATGAATGGGCAACCGATCTCATTTGTGGTAGACCAAACAATCCTTCATGCGAAGCTTCCCTCTAGCATTGCTCCGGGCCAAACGGTCACGTTTCACATGAACTACACTACCCGCATTCCATTACTCGTGGAACGCGCTGGCCGGAACAATCCCGAAGACATTGCCTACACCTTCACCCAGTGGTACCCTAAAATGGTCGTCTATGATACGGACGGTTGGCACCCAGATATCTATGTGGCCCGGGAGTTCTATGGTGATTTCGGCGACTTTCAGGTGGACATTACTGCGCCGGCGAGCTACATGATTGGCGGTTCGGGTGTCCTCCAAAATCCCGACGAAATTGGCCACGGCTATTCGGCCACGCCCGTGAAGTTCAAAAAGAAGGACCGCATCACTTGGCGATTCAAAGCAGAAAAAGTGCACGACTTCGCTTGGGTTGCGGACAAGGAGCTCCAACATGACATTCGCGTTACGGCTTCCGGCCTGCCCCTCCATTTCTTCTACCAGAGCGACAGCGCCTCCAGCAAGCACATGGGGTCAGAGAAACTTCAATCAGATGTTGAAGCCTACTTTGCCTTTATGCATGATCATTTTGGCAGCTATGATTGGCCCCAATTCAGTGTGGTTCAAGGCGGGGAAGGGGCTATGGAGTATCCCATGGCGACCATCATGCAAGTGCATGGTAGCTACGACGGTGTCCTTGGTACCATTATCCACGAGGCCTCTCACATGTGGTTTTACGGTATGCTAGGGACTGATGAGCAGCGCTACTATTGGATGGATGAGGGCTTTACCAGCTTTGCGGAGGACGAGGCCATGAATGTGGTTTCGGGTAAAAACTTCCCGAATGCCCACCTCGGCTATCTAGGTCGCTACGGACGCGTCGCCCACGAAGACTGGATGGAGCCCGCCAGTACCCTCGCCAACTACTTCGACGGCAAATTCCCTTACCAAATGGCCGCCTACATGAAGGGCTCCCTTTTCCTTGTGCAGCTTCGTGGCATCGTCGGCGAGGAGGCCTTTTGGTCCACCATGAAGCGTTACAAAAATGAATGGGCATTCAAACATCCTCGCCCTGAGAACTTTTTGCGCATTGCCGAACAAGAATCGGGAATGGTTTTGGACTGGTATATGAATCAGTGGATTGAAACGAATAAAGTACCGGATGTGGCGATCGACTCAGTGTATACAACGGGAGGCAACCTCACAAACATTCAATTGTCAAGGAAAGGCGCTCTGGCCTTACCGGTGGATGTGGATGTAATTCTAAAGAACAAGACCACCCTGCATTATACCCTTCCACTTGCCGCCATGTTCGGGTCAAAATCCGGGATGGCCGTGGCGGGCCCTTGGAATTACACCCAAAAAACCTTCACTTTTCAAGTAAATGTGCCTACCGAGCAAATTGAGCGCGTCGTGGTAGATCCTGAGCGTTGGACCGCCGATGCAAATCGAGAAGACAATGTGTGGGAGTAGCGCAAAGCGCCTTAACGCCGCTTCTTCTTGGGCGTGGTCTTGGAGCCTTTTGCTTTAAAGGACTTCGGCCCGCGGCCACTGGTGTCGCGTGAGGAACTGCCCCGATGGCTGCTCCGAGCACCGCCACTTGACCATCGGCCACCAGCTTCTGTTGGACGAGTATCCGAAAATTTCCCTCGGCCTCCTCTGCCCTCAGAATGGACCCCCGCTTTGCTTCCTGCGACGCCAAAGTCAATGGTTTTTTTCAAAACGTCTACCTCCTTTACGACAATGCGTAGTGGATCCCCAAGCTGGTAGGATCGACCATGTCGTTCGCCGACAATTTGGAACTTTTCGGCTTCGACATAGTAGTAGTCATCCGTGAACTCGCGCAATCGAACGAGACCTTCACAGCCCATGCCGGGAAGCTCTACAAAGACTCCCCAATCGGTGACACCGGAGATAATGCCATCAAATTCTTGCCCCAGGTATTTCTCCATGTATTTGGCCTGCATGTACTTGATGGAAGCGCGTTCAGCCTCCGATGCATTTTGCTCGCGGGAAGAGGAGTGCTCACAGAGTTCTTCAAACACCGAAGCGGATGGGCTCTTTTCTTTATCGAGAAATCCTTGGAGTAGCCGATGGGCCATCATGTCCGGGTACCGACGAATAGGCGAGGTAAAGTGGCTATAGTCGTCAAAGGCCAATCCATAGTGTCCAATGTTTTGAGTACTATAAACGGCTTTGGCCATGGTTCGGACCGTGAGGGTCTCGAGCATATTCGCCTCCGGCGTCCCTTTCACTCGCTTGAGTAGATCGTTAATGGATTTGCGCACCGCTTGGGTCCCCTGAGTGGCCAAGGCATAGCCCAAGGGTCGAACAAACAATGAAAGCGTTTCCAACTTACTCGGATCTGGCTGGTCATGAATGCGGTATACCATGGTACGCGTGCTCCGTTTTCCATCATCTTGACGTCCAACGAAATGTGCCACATGTTTATTAGCCAATAACATGAACTCTTCAATCAGCTTGTTGCTGTCACCGGCCTGTTTGAGGTAGGCGCCGATGGGCTCGTTGTTGGCGTCCAGACGGAATTTCACTTCCGCGCGATCAAAGGCAATGGCTCCGGCCTTCATGCGGCCTTTGCGTAGCGCTTGGGCCATGTGGTTCATGGTGAGTAGCTCCGTGCTCAAGGGGTCGCTTTCGCCTTCCAAAACGGCTTGGGCCTCTTCATAGGTGAAGCGACGGTCCGAATGGATTACTGTTCTTCCGAACCAGCGGTCCAATACATTTCCCTCTGCATCCATTTTAAAAAGGACGGAGAAGGTGAATTTATCTTCATTTGGACGCAGTGAACAGACCTTATTGCTAAGTTTTTCGGGCAGCATGGGCACGACCCGATCCACCAAATACACCGAGGTGGCTCGGTTTTGTGCTTCTTCCTCCAAAGCAGTTCCAGGTCGGACATAATGGGTGACATCAGCAATGTGCACCCCAATTTCCCACTGCCCTTCCTCAAGAGGCTGAATGCTTAGTGCATCGTCAAAGTCCTTCGCATCAACAGGGTCAATCGTGAAGGTTAGGGTTTCGCGCAGGTCACGCCGACGCGCAATCTCTTTGGGGTCCAAGGTCTCAGATATGGCCTCGGTTTCTTTTTCCACGGCCTCAGGGAATGCATAGGGCAAGCCGTATTCATTCAAGATGGCGTGGATTTCCGTATCATGGTCTCCTCGTTCGCCAAGTACTTCAATCACCTTGCCTTGGGGTTGACGATTTGGGTCATCCCAGCGAAGGAGTTCAGCGACAACCATCTCACCATCTTTTCCGCCGTTTAATTCCTTGAGTGGGATATAAAAGTCCGGACCCACTTTGCGGGAATCAGTGACTAAAAATGCGTGCTGGGGGGTGATTTGTAAGGTGCCGACGTAGCGATCTCGTGCACGTTTTATGACTTCAATGATTTGGCCTTCTAACTTTCTCCGGGCGCGACTAGGAAACAATTGAACCCGAACCTTATCGCCACCAAAGGCAAGACCCAAATCGGTCTCTTTGATAAACACATCATCTTGCCCCCCTCCGGGCACGACATATCCCGTCCCGCTTGAGGTGAGCTGTAAGGTGCCTTCCACCAAATTCTCCTCCATGGCCAACTGATAGTTATCGTCATGAATTCCCTTTACGTGTCCAGCCGAAATCAGAATGTCCATCGCCGCCTTGGTCAAAATCCGACCACTTCGCTCCATCATGCCCATGTCCAAAGCCAGGTCCGAAAGGGGGAACACCACACTGGGTCGGCGCTGCATGCTACGCAAAATGCGAGAGGCTAGCGAGGCCGCATCCATGGAGCGGTGGGCCTTATTTTTCTTAGATTTCTTCATAAATTCTACAACAAAGGTCGCCCTTTTTCACGCGCCTTATGCTACTACCACGTTAAGAGTGGCACCGAACTTGCAAAGGGTTAAGTAATTAAATCTGTATAAAACGCACCTTTGTGCCCATGAAACATCTTGCTACCCTCGCATCTTACTTCTTTTTGGCCCTGACTAGCTTCGCCCAAACCACCGATGACAGCGAAGCCAAAGTGCATCTTTTTGCCAACATTGAAAACGCCTACAACAGCTACCAAGTACGCCTCGATATCGTCAACGAATTCCTCGAAGCCGGTGCCATCACCGAAGACAGCGCTCAAGCGTGGAAATGGCAACTCATGGAAAATTTCCAAGAGCGATTAATGGAAATTGCTGTAGATGCGGGCGACCAACTGTGGTCCGAAGACGGCGAAGAAGCTTCCGTCGAACCCGAAGAAGACACCGCCAGCGCCTATGCCGCAGTGCGCGAAGCCAATGAAGCCCAAGGTGAGTGGATTGAACAAGTCGGCGAACCCGATAACGATCCCAAAGGCACCTGGAAGAAACGCAAGCGCAAATTCACCGGTAGCGGAATGAACATCGGCTTCGCGCCCTATTTGATGGCATTGGATGCAAATCAGGAATTTGTTCCTTCTGATTGGCTCCCCGAAACGGGCACCGTTAGCACCGTCAGCTGGGACCTCTTCTTTCACCAGCGCCGTTTGGGCCGGACACCCCTGTGGCTGCGCTCTGGCCTCACGTGGGATTTCTACACCGTGGACTTAGGGACCCATACGTACTTGACCACGGATCTCATTCCTGGTGCCAATGGCATTTACCTCATGGAGGATCCGTCCATCACGTTCCGAAATAGCGCCCTTTCCACCTCCTACCTTACCGTTCCCCTTTGGTTCTACCTCAATGGCAGCCGCACGGGCCGAAAAGGCCTCAGCGCCGCCGCCGGCCTCTATGGGGGCATTCGCGTGGGCGCACCCACCCGTACCCTTCGGTACATGGACAGCAACAATGGCTGGACACGCGAACGGGTCAACTCCCGCTACTACACCAACCCCCTTTCCGCTGGTGTCCAATTGCGCATCGGCTACAAAAAAATCCACCTCACGGCCCGTCAATCCGTTACCCCCCTCTTCAACCCCCGTTTGGACATTGTCCGTCCGGACGTCTACGTGGCCTCTTTGGCTTTGGGCTGGGATTGGGACTAGGAGCGCGCACGAAGCGCGTGTTCCGTTTGTTCGTTGGTTGGCGAGTTGGGTTAAGCAAAGCCCTTTCCCTTAAACGCTTAATGTCTTTTACCCTTAATCTGCGTGGTGGCCCTTCGCCGCGCGCCGGGACTTTCCGTTGATTTGCCCAACAAACAGCGCGCAAGGCCCCCAAGCGCCATGCAACCATTCGGGCACTTGTGCCATCTTTAAGTAGAATCACTTCCAGTTGGAACGCATCGAAGACCACATACCAAGCGCTATTCAGGGCGACCTGAAGGCTCAAAAGGCACTGTACGAGGGCTTATCGCCCTTTGTGCTGGGGCTGTGTCAACGGTACTTTCCACAGGAGGATGAGGCGGAAGACCACATGATACAGACCATGATTGCCTTTTTTCAAAAGTTGCACACGTACCGCGGGGATTCCCCCGTGAAGTTTTGGGTGCGGCGCATGGCCATCAATCAGTGTTTGATGACGCTCCGAAAGCAATCCGCCTTTCAGCAACCCATAAAAGACTCGTACATCAGCACTGATGCGGTCAACAGTTCTCATGACGAGGCGTATTTGCTGCATCTCGTTCAGGCATTGCCGGTGGGGTTTCGGACGGTATTTAACCTCTACGCGATAGAAGGATTTTCCCATGCGGAAATTGCCGAATCCTTGGGCATCTCCGAAGGAACAAGCAAGTCGCAACTCAGTCGCGCGCGTCAGTGGTTACAGAAGGCACTCCAAAAATCTGAACATAGCCTGCGATGAGAAAGGAGCCTAAACACCCTGTGGACGCGGTCTTTGAAAGGGCTTTGAGCCACCGCACTTCGCCGCCGCATACCGCCACCTGGGAAGCGGTCCGTGCCGGCCAGGATAACCCTTGGTCTTCGACAGAAGAGGCCCTCATCAAGAACTTGAAGGCACGCCAGGCGTCCCCCAAACCTAGTTCTTGGAGACAAATTGAAGCACAAATCCACCCCGCAAAACGGCGGGTATTACTTTGGTACCGATGGACTGCGGCGGCGTCCGTTCTACTTGTGGCCACCCTGGCTTGGTGGGATGGGCACGAGCGTCTAGATAGGTTGCCCCAGGAGTTGTCAACCATAACCGGAGAGACCCCATCAATGGATCTCTCCATTCGCACAGCTGAAGCACCCTTAACGGTGGAGCCGTCGTCTGCTGTAATCCGACAAGACAACTTCGAGAAGGGCCTTGCACCCCATGCTATAGGCAGTATTCTTTTGGCTGGGCAGGTAAGAGGTAAACCTTTAGTTCAATGGATGCCGATAGCCCTTCAAGAAATCGAAGAAGATCTGCAATTCGTCGCCATTCCTGAAGTCGTTAAGGAACCCAGACAACCACTTGAACCAAGGTCATTGAAACGCCGTGGGAACTGGCTGCGTCCGACTTCTCCATGGAGTAAGGCCATCACCGCCTATGTGGCTACCCAATCCGCTCGGGCCAAAGAGGGACAATCGCTTCAAGCTCCTTGGAGCAACTACACCATTGCGGTGGAAGTAAAGGTTCCCCCAAAAGCACATTCCTTCATTCAAAACACCCTTACACATCCCTGACATGAAACACTATTACACGCTCATTATTGGATTGGTCGGTTGGATTTCGGCCCAGGCACAGGAATCCATTTTAACGGAAGTAGCCTTTCGTGCGGACTCCATCTATGGGGACTCTTCAGAGGTTGCTTTTTTCATCGAAGACCAAGCAATGGACATGTCCAATGAAATGAATGGGGAAGATTCGGCGTTTTTTGAAGAGGATATAGAAATGGCGCTAACTCCGGATTTTACGTTGAAGTTTGCCCCCAAAGCCAAGGCTGACAAAGCTGAAAAGGTCTATAAATTCTCGGGCCAAACCGTCACTTTTGGCTCTTTCCCCGGCTTCTACAGCGGGTTTAGTTTAAATATGTCAAACCCCGCCCCAGTCTCCTTGTGGGGAGAAGGCTACGTGACGGGTGTCNCCTATTCGTCCTATGAAGTATTNTATGTCCAAGAGCGCTGGAAAGAATCGCCCATATGGGGACATATTGGCCTTTCTTGGGACATGGTGGGCCTNGAACTTCAGCCTAATTCCTATTTGACCACCTCTTTTTTGGATGGACAACCCAATGGCCTGACTATCGTGGAGTCCCCCGACGTAACGGAGATGGAAGTTTTTTGGAAGAGTTCAGAATTCATCATGAACTACCTCACGTTGAACAATGCCTTTGTTTTCAACATGAGCCGTTCAGGCCGAAAAGGATTGAGCCTCACCGTTGGTCAGTACCTCAGCGTACGCCTGGGTCAACCGGTGATGCATAGCCGTTACTACATCACCGGCGTGGGACAGGTTCGATCTACCGTTCGGAGCTCCTTTTACACTAATCCTTGGCAAATCGGCACCTATGGTCGAGTGGGCTACAACAATTTCTTTCTTGATTTTCGACGCGGTGCTACGCCGCTCTTCAATAGCCGAGCCCAAATGCCTAATGCATTCGTTGGAGCGGTGTTGGTGGGGTATTCGACGAAGTGGTAAGGGAGCACGCGCATAGCGCGTACTCGGTTTGTTGGTGTGCTGGCTAGCTGGCTAGTTGGGTTAAGCAAAGCCCTTTCCCTTAAACGCTTAATGTCTTTTACCCTTAAACTGTGTGGTGGACCTTCGCCGCGCGCCGGGACTTTCCGTTGATTTGCCCAACAAACCAACAAACCAACAAACCAACAAACCAACAAACCAACAAACCAACAAACCAACAAACCAACAAACCAACAAACAGCGCGAAGCGCCTCATCCCTTTTGACCAAAACAAAAAGGCCACCCCAAGCGGGGTGGCCTTTGACATTCACAAGAAAAAGAAATTACATGATACCTTGGTCGAGCATGGCATCTGCCACTTTGACAAAGCCGGCGAGGTTAGCGCCTTTCACATAGTCTACGTAGCCATTTTCTTGCGTTCCATATTGGACACAAGAAGCATGAATATTCACCATGATACTGTGGAGCTTGGCGTCCACTTCTTCACGCGTCCAGTTCATGCGGAGGCTGTTTTGAGACATCTCCAAACCAGAAGTAGCCACTCCACCTGCATTAGATGCTTTGCCTGGGCTAAAGAGGATGTGATGGTGATGGAAAGCTTCGATGGCTTCAGGGGTACACGGCATGTTCGCACCTTCAGCCACACAAGTTGCTCCACTTGCAATGAGCATCTTGGCATCATCACCGGTCAATTCGTTTTGCGTGGCGCAAGGAAGAGCGATGTCGCACTTCACTTCCCAAGGGGTTTTGCCAGCAACAAAAGAAGCTGATGGGTAGGCGTCTACATATTCGGAGATACGTCCACGCTTTACATTTTTCAGGTTCATAACGAAGGCCAACTTGTCGGCATCTATGCCGGCCGAATCATAGATATAACCTGATGAGTCAGACATGGTAACCACTTTGCCACCCAATTCACTTGCCTTTTCAACAGCATATTGAGCCACGTTACCCGAGCCAGATACCACAACGGTTTTGCCTGAGAAGCTGTCGCCTTTAGTCGCGAGCATTTCTTTTGCGAAGTAGACCGTACCATAGCCAGTAGCTTCGGGACGAATCAATGAACCGCCCCAATTCAAGCCTTTGCCCGTGAGTACGCCAGTGAATTCATTTCGGAGTCGCTTGTATTGACCAAACATGAAACCAATTTCACGTCCTCCAACACCGATGTCGCCCGCGGGAACGTCTGTATTTGGACCAATGTGACGAGCCAATTCAGTCATGAAGGCTTGACAAAAACGCATGACTTCGGCATCAGACTTGCCCTTAGGGTCAAAGTCCGAACCACCTTTACCACCGCCCATAGGGAGGGAAGTCAAGCTATTCTTGAAAATCTGTTCAAAACCCAAAAATTTGAGAACGCTGAGATTCACCGTCGGATGAAAGCGAAGACCGCCCTTGTATGGGCCAATAGCGCTGTTGAATTCAACGCGGTAACCACGGTTGACATGAACGGTGCCGTCATCACCTGTCCAAGACACACGGAAAAGAATGGTGCGCTCGGGTTCAGCGATACGCTCCAAGATTTTTGCGGTCTTGTACTTGGGATTTTCCTCAATAAAGGGGATAACGGACTCAGCAACCTCTTGAACTGCTTGGAGGAATTCAGGTTCGTGCGGGTTGCGAGCACGAACACCTTCCATAAACGCGCTAATTTGCACGCTGTAATTCTGAGCCATAGGAAAGTTATTTAAAGCAAAGGTATACCGAAATTAGCGTCATGCTTGATTCTCCCTCCCCCCAAAGAACTCCATTGTCTGATCTAGGTGAATTTGCCTTGATTGATCGTTTAACAGCGGCCGTTGAAATCAAGGCGCCCAGCACCAAAAAAGGAGTGGGGGATGATGCCGCGATTCTAGATTTTGAAGATTCTGAAGTACTGATATCCAAGGATTTACTTGTTGAAGGAGTGCATTTTGACTTGGGCTATGTTCCCTTGAAGCATTTGGGTTACAAGTCGGCTGTGGTCAACTTCTCAGACATCTATGCGATGAATGGAATACCCAGTCAATTGTTGATTGGCATGGCGGTAAGTAATCGATTTCCCGTCGAGGCACTCGAAGAAATTTACGCCGGAATGCTCCTAGCTTGCTCNAGGTATGGGGTGGATTTAGTTGGTGGAGACACAACGTCGAGCCAATCGGGCTTGATTTTAAGTGTGACGGCCGTGGGGCATGTACCCAAAGGGACGGCAGTCCGTCGGGACGGCGCACAGGCTGGCGATTTGCTGGTCGTGACGGGAGATTTGGGTGCGGCCTACATGGGGCTTCAAGTGCTTGAGCGCGAAAAAGCGGCGTATCAAGCTAATCCGAATTTACAACCAGAACTACAGGGCCATGAGTATGTATTGGAGCGCCAACTCAAACCCGAAGCCCGTAAAGATCTAAGGCCACTTCTGAAGGATTTGGGGGTGACGCCAACAAGCATGATGGATGTTTCTGATGGCCTGAGCTCTGAAATTTTGCACCTAGGAACCCAAAGTGGCTTGGGCTGTACCATTTATGAAGACAAGATTCCAATGGACCCCCAAATGATGCATTTGGCGGAAGAATTTGGCATTAATCCCATCACGGCTGTGCTCAATGGAGGAGAGGATTATGAAATCTTATTTACCATTCCGATNGCCGAATGGGATAAGATAAAAGGCAATCCGAGCTTGACGCCCATTGGACACATGACCCAAGACAAAGTTTTCCAGATGGTCACCAATGCGGGCCAAAGCATTCCGCTGGAAGCTCAAGGATGGACGGCATTTCAAGGTGAATGAAAAAAACCCGCTGGCTTTCGCCGAGCGGGTTCCATAGTGCGTGTTTAAACGTCGCTTAAAGCTTGTCGAAGCCGTACTCCGTGGTCATCAGAGTTTCACCAAAGGTGGGATCAACTTCGGAGGTTTGATTACGGAATCTCAAGGTCGTCTCCAAGAATGAAAGCACTTCAAATCCTAGCGTTTCACCGTTGGCTGTCATATAGATAGAGTCTGGGGTTGCGCCGCCACCGTCCACTGCATACCATGTGCCAGATAGGTTGTCTTGGATGTCGGAACCAAACATTTGACCAATCATGTTTAGGGTGATACGAACATCTTGGTTCCACGTGAATGTGTTTTCCATGTCTTCGACATAGGACAGTTCTAGAATATTGTTTGCACGAATTAATGAGTCTTGTCCAGTGAAGGAGAGGCTTTGCCCAGCAATGTTCATGGAACCGGTGATTGCGATGTCATTCAAATTCCACGTGCCGGCTAACTTTTCTTCCAAAGAAGGCGCTTTAACGCAGGAGATGGCCAAAGCAGCAAGGCCTAAAATAGAAAGGAGTTTTTTCATGGGATGAGGTTGAGGGTTTAATCGAATTATCACAGGCCCAAATGCAAACGGCGTGCCAATGGCACGCCGTTAGATCAAAGGAAGAGGGGTGTTTTACTGCTTGGCGAAGCCAAACTCTATCGTCATGTCGACACCTTGTCCTTGAAAATCGACTACTTGTTGAGTGCGCAAGCGAACACTCGCATCCAGCAAGCTGAGGACTTCGTACTTCGTGATGGTTCCATCGTTGCCAATTAAATGGACGGAATCAGGTGCAGCGCCACCGCCATCAATCGTAGTCCAAGTGCCCACACCACTTTGAGCCCAAGGCACATCCAACGTGGTACCCGCAGACACACTCAAGGTGGCGTCTACAGCATAATTCACGGAGTTTGGCTCTTGAATCAAGGTAAATAAGGATGTAGCTGCAATGTCTTTGTCATTCGCTACCAGTGGAATGTTCTGACCACCAAAAGAGATTTGGCCAGAGGCAATGATGTCATTGACCAGCCAAGTGCCTTCCATGCGGTCAGCTAAAGTGGGGTCTTTTTTACATGCAGCTAGTGCTACGAGCACCAGACCTGCCGCGAGAATCTTTTTCATAAGGGAAAGGTAATCAATTACTTGGATGTNATGGAAGCCGAAAGGAACTCACGGTTCATTCGTGCAATATTCTCAATAGAAATGCCTTTAGGGCATTCCACTTCACATGCCCCGGTGTTGGTACAGTTGCCAAATCCTTCCAAATCCATTTGGTTCACCATGTGAAGGACCCTGTCCTTGGCTTCTACCNGCCCTTGAGGAAGGAGTGCGAACTGACTCACTTTGGCAGAAGTGAAAAGCATCGCCGAAGCATTTTTACACGTGGCCACGCACGCACCACAACCGATACACGTGGCCGCATCAAATGCCGCATCCGCATCTGGCTTTTCGATAGGGGTCGCATTGGCGTCAGGCAAGTTGCCCGATGTATTTACGGATACATAGCCTCCTGCCTGAATGATCCGGTCAAACGCACTGCGATCCACCATGAGATCTTTGATCACCGGGAATGCTTTGGCCCGGAATGGTTCGATGGTAATTTCATCCCCATCCTTGAATTCACGCATGTGCAATTGGCACGTGGTGACACCACGGCCTGGACCATGAGCTTCTCCATTGATGAACATCGAACACATGCCGCAGATCCCTTCTCGACAATCGTGATCGAAAACAACTGGATCCACCCCTTGGCCAATCAGTTGCTCATTGAGCACATCGATCATTTCCAAAAATGACATGTCATCACTGACTTGGTCCACCTGGTAAGTTTCCATGCGGCCCTTGTCTTGTGGGCCGTTTTGACGCCAAACGTTGAGGGTAAATTTCATTTGTAGGAGCGTGTAATCAGTTTAACATTTTCAAAGACCAGTTGTTCTTTGTGAAGTTTTGCTTTTCCGGGATCTTGATCTGCGAATTCCCAAGCTGCTACGTAGGCGAATTCATCGTCACGACGAACGGCTTCACCCTCTTCGCTTTGGTACTCCTCTCGGAAGTGACCTCCACAAGATTCTTCACGACTCAAGGCATCAAGGCACATCAATTCACCCAACTCAAGGAAGTCCGCTACGCGGCCGGCTTTATCTAATTCTGGGTTCATCTCATGCATCTTGCCTGGCACCTTCACTTCCTTGTAGAAGCGCTCACGCAAGCTGCGAATATCTTGGATGGCTTTTTCTAAGCCTTCCTTGTTTCGGGCCATGCCACATTGGTCCCACATGATTTTTCCAAGCTCGCGATGGAAAACCTCCACGGGGGTATTCCCCGCATTGTTGAGGAAGCCCTCCATGCGTTGACGCGCGGCAGTTTCAGCGTCAACAAACTCAGGCAATTCGGTAGAGATTTTTCCGGTCCGAATGTCATCGGCCAAATACGTACCGACCGTGTAAGGGGCTACAAAGTAGCCATCTGCTAGACCTTGCATCAAGGCAGAAGCGCCTAAGCGGTTGGCGCCGTGGTCAGAGAAATTGGCCTCGCCCAAAGCGAAGAGGCCAGGAACGGTCGTCATCAAATTGTAATCTACCCAAATGCCCCCCATGGTGTAGTGCACCGCCGGATAAATCATCATAGGCGTTTTGTAGGGGTCTTGGGCTGTGATTTTTTCGTACATCTGGAAGAGGTTTCCATACTTACTTTCTACAATCGCCTCTCCGAGTTCACGCACTTTTTCAGCACTCGGATGGTGCAAACCTTGAACATGCGCAGCTTCTTTTCCGTAGCGTTCAATGGCTGATGCAAAATCGAGGTAGACAGCCTCTCCAGTTTTATTCACCCCGAAACCTGCGTCGCAACGCTCTTTGGCCGCTCGCGATGCCACATCTCGTGGAACAAGGTTGCCAAAAGCCGGATATCGACGCTCCAAATAATAATCACGGTCTTCTTCGGCTAGTTGCACTGCCTGAAGTTTCCCGGCGCGAATCGCTTCTGCATCTTCTTTTTTCTTCGGAACCCAAATGCGTCCGTCATTTCGAAGGGACTCGGACATTAAGGTCAGCTTAGATTGAAAATGGCCGCTGACGGGGATACACGTTGGGTGAATCTGAGTAAAACAAGGGTTGGCCATGAATGCTCCCTTTCGGTGAGCCTTCCATGCCGCAGTGACATTAGAACCCATCGCATTTGTGCTCAAATAAAACACATTGCCATAGCCGCCGGTGCAGAGTAAAACGGCATGTGCTGAATGACGCTCTAGTTCGCCTGTGACCAAGTCGCGAGCGATAATGCCCCGGGCCTTACCGTCCACTACGACCAATTCGACCATTTCATGACGGGCAAACATTTGGACGCGGCCTTTGGCAACCTGTCGAGAGAGGGCGGAATATGCTCCAAGAAGCAGCTGCTGACCGGTTTGCCCTTTAGCGTAAAATGTGCGACTCACCTGAACTCCACCAAATGAACGGTTATCCAATTGGCCGCCATAATCGCGAGCAAATGGCACCCCTTGGGCGACACATTGGTCAATAATGCTTGCGGAAACTTCAGCTAGGCGATGCACATTCGCTTCACGGCTACGATAATCGCCTCCCTTGATGGTATCATAGAAAAGACGGAAAGTAGAGTCTCCGTCGTTCTGATAATTTTTTGCGGCGTTGATGCCACCCTGCGCTGCAATAGAATGCGCCCGTCGAGGAGAATCTTGGAAGCAAAAAGCTTTCACATTGTATCCAAGTTCAGCCAGCGATGCTGCGGCTGAACTGCCGGCCAAGCCTGTGCCCACGACAATCACGTCGATTTGGCGCTTGTTGGCTGGGCTCACCAATGGGATTTTGGCCTTGTGTTTGGTCCATTTTTCCGCAATGGGACCTTCGGGAATGTGTGCGTCTAATGTGGACATAGCAGAATTAGCTAAAAAATCAAGTCAATAAGATGTAGAGCGGAATGCTGGCAAAGGTGGCAGGGACAAGCACCGCAAACCCATACCCTATGGCTTTAATCCATGGCGTGTAGCGAGGGTGGGACCAGCCCATGGTCTGAAAGGCGCTAGCGAAGCCATGCCATAAGTGGAATCCCAAGGAAATCATCGCCACGACATAAAAAAGGCTGTACCAGACTTGCTCAAATGCAGCCACGGTGATCGTGTATAAATCTTTGTAGGTGGAACCTTCTGCATCCGTAATCATTGGAACAGAACCCCAGTGCATCTCGTACCAAAAGCTCTTCATGTGAATGATAAGAAAAAGCAAGGTGAACGTGCCTAACAAAGCCATGTTCCGTGAGGACCAATTTGCGTTGGCGGCTCCATTGTATTTCACATAATTTGCCGGACGTGCTGCCATGTTTTGCTTAGCGAGCATCAGGCCATCCACAGTATGAAGGAGAATACTTGCGTAAAGCAAATAGCTCACCGCTTTGATCAAAGGAAAGGTGGTCATAAAGTGGGCGTAGGCATTAAAAGCCTCCTGCTTTCCCATGAGCAACGGGAGGTTGCCTAATAAGTGGATTACCAAAAAGCTGCACAGGAAGAGCCCCGTCAGGGCCATCCAATATTTGCGTGCAAGAGAAGATCCAAAGAGTCCGCGTGTGGTCGCCATAAAAGGGATAAATTCAAGGTTGTCACAAAAGTACAGCCCAAGTGACGCGCTGCAAAGGATAAACACAAAAGCGATTACCTTCGTTCACTATGAAATACCTCCCTTTAAAATCTTCCATTTTCGTTCAGAATCGTGCCCGTTTTGCCGCCACGATGTCCGCGAATTCCCTGGCTGTATTCCATTCAAATGACCTCTATCCCACTGGGGCCGACGGAACCTTGCCATTCAAGCAGGCCTCTGATATTTTTTGGCTGAGCGGTGTGGATCAGGAAGAATCAATCCTCGTTTTATTCCCAGATGCCCCAAAACCAGAGCACCGCGAGATGCTTTTCTTGACGGAGACAAATGCTCATATTGCCGTGTGGGAAGGGGCCAAGCTGGATGCCTCGCAAGCATTTGAAGTGAGCGGGATTAAAACGGTGTATTGGCTCCAAGATTGGGATCGCATCATCAAAGAAGTCATGAGCCAAACGGAACATGTGTACCTTGTCACGGAAGAGCATTTGCGCAGAAATAATCCCGTTGAAACACGAACTATGCGTTTGAATAAGGGACTCAAGGAGACCTTTCCACACCATAGTTTCAAACGATCAGCGCCTGCTCTGAATGCCCTTCGTGCAGTGAAGACCTCCGAAGAAGTTGAGGTCATGCAGATTGCGGCAGATATCACGGCAGCGGGCTATGATCGAATTCTAAAGTTTTTAAAACCAGGGGTTACTGAATTTGAGTTAGAAGCAGAATTCACCCATGAGTTTTTACGCCGACGATCACGTGGATTTGCCTACACCCCAATTATTGGTAGTGGTCCGAGTGCCTGTGTTCTGCATTACATCGAAAACAATCGTGCATGCCTTTCGGGCGACCTTGTTCTCTTTGACGTAGGGGCTGAATATGCCAACTACGCCTGCGATGTGACCCGTTGCTTTCCTGTGAACGGAACTTTTAGCCCCCGCCAACGGCAGGTCTATGAGGCTGTTCTTCGCGTGGAGAAGGCGGCCATTGCATTACTTCGCCCTGGAGCCGTTTTAGCCGAATATCACGTCCAAGTTGGCGAGCTGATGACGAAAGAACTCATCGGGCTAGGCCTCATCACCCAGGCGGATGTTGACGCTCAGGACCCCGCATGGCCTGCGTACAAGAAGTACTTCATGCACGGGACAAGTCACTATTTGGGAATTGATGTACACGATTACGGCTTGTGGGACGGTTCGCCCATGCAAGAAGGCATGGTCTTCACATGCGAGCCGGGAATCTATATCCCCGAAGAGGGCTTAGGAATTCGCATTGAAGACGACATTGTCATCACAAAGGAGGGTCATATCAATTTGACTAAGGCGATTCCCAAGGAGGTGGATGAGATTGAGGCTATGATGGCCGGTCGAGNATAAGCTTTCCCAAAGTAGGCCTTACATGAAACGAATTTTACGAGGAATTTTCTATGCATTTGGTCCGCGCGCGCGCCGTGTAGTGCGNCGTATAACCTTTGCGCCGATGGATCTTCTATNGTTGCTTAGGCACGGCGGGCGTCCACGCTATAATGGCATCCCCTTGCCCCTGCCTGGTGAAATCTTTACTGGCGGCGGAGATTTCTTAGAAAATGGTTTGATTTTCAAAGCCTATTTCCAAACCCTAGGCGGCCTACAGCCACAAGAAACGGTGCTGGATATTGGCAGTGGATTGGGCCGAATGGCCATCCCTCTCACTGATTTTTTAACGGCCCCCGCGGAATACCACGGCTTTGATGTTGTAGCCTCCGCAGTGGACGATTGTCGGCAACGCATTTCCATGCGTTTTCCGCAATTTCACTTTCAGCACGTATCCTTGGTGAACGATCTGTACACCTTAGAAGGTGCCTCGGCAGATCGATTTTCTTTTCCGTATTCGGAGAATCAATTTGACTTTGCTTGGGCTACTTCCGTTTTTACTCATATGGAAAGGGCCGAAGTCCAAAACTACCTGCGCGAAGCGCGCCGCGTGCTCAAGCCCGGCGGGCGCTTTTTGGCCACTTTTTTCTTGACCGATGAAGAGGCGCTTTCCTGCGCCAAAGGCAGTGCTTATGAATTCAACGTTCAACGGGGTGAAGATTGGTACATGGATGCCGAAGTGAAGGGGGCCAACGTGGGCTTTACCCCAGAAAATCTGCAGCGTTGGGCGGAAGAAGCGGGCTGGACAGAGACTCGCATCCATCTTGGCCGCTGGTCCGGGCGCTCGGGCCAAACGACCGACTTTCAGGACATCGTCGTCTTTTCGTGAACGGCTAAACCGATGCCTTGCCTACCTTCGGGGCATGGAACTAAATTTGGTCGGAAAGCGTGCCTTAGTTGCAGGCTCTACTCAGGGGATTGGAAAGGCGGTTGCCAAAGTGCTCGCAGCGAAAGGTGCCCATGTGGTCCTTTTGGCACGGAATCGTGAAAAATTAGAGAACACGCTCAAAGAACTCGATCGCCGTCACGGCCAAGGGCACTCCTTCCTTGTGGCCGATTACAATGAGCCGGACACGGTCGAATCCGCTCTCGAGGAGTTTTTAGAAGAAGGACACCCCATTCACATTTTGGTCAACAATACGGGTGGCCCTGCTGCAGGTCCCATTGTGGATGCGACGCCCGAAGCGTTTTATTCAGCTTTTACCAATCATTTGATCAACAACCATCGTCTGGTTCAATTGCTTGTTCCGGGTATGCGCGATGAAGGCTATGGTCGGATTGTCAATATCATTTCGACCAGTGTAAAGGCTCCCCTGCATGGGCTGGGAGTAAGCAATACCATTCGGGCCGCGGTCGCCAACTGGTCCAAGACACTGGCTAACGAGTTGGCCTCTCAGGCCATTACGGTCAACAACGTTTTGCCGGGCGCCACGCTGACAGAGCGCCTGGGTAATATCATCGATGGCCGTGCCGTCAAAACGGGTCAAAGCCAAGAAGATGTCAAGCAAGCCATGTTAGATGAGATCCCCATGGGCCGATTTGCCGAACCCTCGGAAATTGCGGAAGCCGTGGCCTTTCTCGCTTCCCCTGCTGCGAGCTATATCACGGGCGTGAATATTCCCGTCGACGGTGGCCGAACCCCCAACTTATAAGTATGCGTCTCCAGAATTATATCGATGGACAGTTTGCCGCACCCGTCAACGGCGCCTACCTCCCCAATGTAGCCCCTGCGACGGGCGAAGTCTATGGGGAGATTCCAGATAGCGGGGCTGAAGACGTAGAGCGTGCCATCGCTGCCGCCAAAAACGCTTTCCCCATGTGGTCCGGCTTAACTGCCGCCGAGCGCAGTGCCCACATGCTCCGCGTCTCGCAGCGCATCGAAGAGCGCATGGACGAGCTGGCGGCCGCAGAGTCCAAGGACAATGGCAAGCCCGTGAAGTTGGCGACGCGGGTAGACATTCCCCGGGCGCGAGACAATTTTGCGTTCTACGCGACGGCGATTTTGCACGACGCCTCGGAGAGCCACGACATGGGCGCGCAAGGCTTCAACTATACGCTGCGCCGCCCCATCGGGGTGGTGGCCTGCATCAGTCCGTGGAACCTGCCGCTTTATCTGTTTACGTGGAAGATTGCGCCGGCGCTCGCCGCGGGCAATACGGTCGTGGCGAAGCCTTCGGAGGTAACGCCTGCCACGGCGTATTTACTAAGTGAAATCATGAACGAAGTGGGCTTTCCAGCGGGCGTGCTCAACATTGTGCACGGCACGGGTCCCAACGTAGGCGAACCTCTGGTTAGCCATCCTGAGGTGCCCGTCATATCCTTTACCGGTGGCACGGCCACGGGTGCGCGCATTTCAAGTGTCGCGGCGCCTATGTTTAAAAAGTTGAGCCTGGAATTGGGCGGCAAGAACCCGAATGTCATCTTCGCGGATTGCAACTTTGACAAAATGCTGCGCACCACGTTGCAGTCCTCCTTTGCCAATCAGGGCCAAATTTGCCTTTGCGGGAGTCGAATCCTTGTCGAACGCCCGATCTACGACCGCTTTGTAGCCGCCTTTGTCGAAAAGGTGAAGGCCCTCAAAGTAGGCCAACCGGAAGATCCCACCACTCAGGTGGGTGCCGTCGTTTCCAAAGACCACCAAACAAAAATTCTCCACTACATCCAGCTTGCCCAAGAAGAAGGGGGTACGGTAGAATGTGGCGGCCAAGCGCTGTATCCAGAAGGTGTAGAAGGGGGATTCTACGTGGCCCCCACGGTCATCACCGGCTTGAATATGGGCTGCCGCACCAACCAGGAAGAAATCTTTGGACCGGTGGTTACCATTCAAGCTTTTGAGAGCGAAGAGGAAGCCTTGGCGCTGGCCAATGCCACCAAGTACGGATTGGCGGCCACCGTTTGGACCGAAAATCTCAAGCGCGCGCATCGCGTTGCCGCGCACATTCACAGCGGCATTGTGTGGGTCAACAATTGGCTCGTGCGCGACTTGCGTACCCCCTTTGGAGGTGTAAAGGCCTCCGGTATTGGCCGTGAGGGTGGATTTGAAGCGTTGCGCTTCTTTACGGAGCCCAAAAACGTCTACATCGATTTGGGGGAGTAAATCAGGGATCGTTGCGCATTTCGCACAACCCTTCAACCCTTAAACCCTTACCCCCCCACATTTGGCCACAAAAAAACCCCGCCGAAGCGGGGTTTCCAGAGAGCGTTCAATGAAACGAACAAGTCGCTAACACAAAATCACCTAAACGCAGAAGCTCTCAGAAAGGGTATTTCCAAAAGCGTGCCAAACTTTTGCTCTTTACAAAAATTAATGGAGCACTTGGAAGCGGACCTGGGCATTTTTGCCCGTTTCTAGACGAATATAAGCGCTGTAAATACCATTAGACCAGTTGCTTACATTCATCAAACGGCCATCGGCATCCTCAGCGCTCCAGGGGCTATCCAACACCACGCGACCGAATGCATCGACCACGGTTAAGCGACCGGCAGCACGTGCGTCTGGCGCGGAGAAACGCAGTACACTTTGAGCAGGGTTGGGGCTAGCGGTGAGGCCAATCAGCGCAGTGGATTCGTCCAGGCTCACATGGCTCTTTTTAAACTCCAAGGAAGTTGTAACCAGGGCGTCACCGGAATTCTGGTTGTTACCATTGGCAAAAAGGCCGGCGGCATAGACGGTTACGCTGTCGGATCCCGAACCGCTGTTCCAGGAGAAGCTCCATGATTTGACCCCGCTTGTAGGCGAAGTGGATGAGCTTGTGTGAGTTATATAATTGTTTTGCTTGAGTTGCACACCGCTTGCCGCAGTAAGGGTTCCTTGGTGGCTCCCTGCTTTCTCCACAGACGCTTCAAAACCAGCACGTGACATGCCCGCAGTACCTGCGTCAGAAGTTACCGTGATGGTGTAAGTCGTGTTATCTAAATAGCCATCCGCAGGAATGTCCGAAGTAATGCTCACTCCTTGCGTGGAGGCAGAAGGTCCAGAATGGCAGCTATAGCACGTCTGGCCGTTGCTCATGGGCGAGCCGGTTTTTCCCGCTGGAGCCCCATTGTTATTCGTAAAGGCAGGATAGGCCAAGAGCGCCAAAGCGGCAAGGGCCAAAGAAGGTTTAAGGAGAACGTTTGTCATAACTGAATTAGAACGTTTTTAAGCGGGTTGTAGTTCATGAACCGTGATTTCGGGCCAAATCCCTACACGCCCTGGGAAGGCCAAGTAGCCAAAACCGCGGTTGACATAGAGCGTGCGTGGTTGATTCGCTTCGGGGTAGTTCCCGGCCCACTTATGGTACTTAAACTTCACTGGGCTCCATTTGAGCCAGCCCGGAATTTCGATACCAAACTGCATTCCGTGTGTGTGTCCGCTCAAGGTTAAGGCAATATTGGCAGGGTGCTGCGCCACTTGTGCATCATAATGTGAAGGATCGTGGCTAAGAAGCACTTTTGGAGTTTCTATACTCAACCCGTCTAGGGCCTTACTTAGGTCTCCATGTTGAGGAAACGGCGGCTTACCCCAGTTCTCAATTCCGACTATTTCGAGGCGGTCCCCATCCTTTTCAATGATGCGATGTTCGTTTCGAAGCAGATCCCAACCAAGCTTTTCATGGGTAGCGCATAAGGCTTGGAAATTGTCTGCTTTCTCCTGTGCATCATTCCATTGCATATAGTCGCCGTAATCATGATTTCCAAGAATTGAAAACACCCCAAAAGGGGCCTTTATCTTCTGAAAGGCAGAAATCCATGGCGTCATCTCTTCGGCCACATTATTCACCAAGTCTCCGGTAAAAGCAATTGCATCCACGGACTGAGCCATGACCATGTCAATTCCCACTTGGACTTCTGCAGGATCACTAAAGCTACCGCTATGAATATCGCTGATTTGTAAAATTCTAAAGCCATGAAAAGCGCTAGGCAACCCCTTTATTCTCACCTCATTGTGAAGGACGCGATATTTGAAGCGTCCGCGAAATACCCCATGAAGAATACCAATGAATGGAATAGCAGCGAGGCTCCAGCCCACGGTGGCGACAAACTTCCGGCGACTTTGCCAGCCATTTCCTGTTGCCCATGCCCCTGATCGGAACAGATCCTCCAAAAACCCCATAGCCACAGGAAAAATTTTTGGCACATAAAGTGCAATGGCATAAATCATGAACCCTTGCATGCCTTTACGCAGTTCTGCTGGGCTAGCCTGAGGGTTGAATTGGAATATGGCATACACGATGTAAGCATAGCCCAAACCATGAATGAGCCAATAGACTCGCCCAAACAATTTGCCTAAATCAAGCGCTTTGAATGTTTGAAATGCCAGGAGATCTAAAACAAAGAAAATGGCAAGAGGGAAGAGAAGTAAAAGAGGGCTACGCATGGTGCTGCAAAAATGACACTTCCTCAACTCAAAAAACGCACCAGAGTTTAAAATAAGATGAAAAAGTCCCGTTACCTTCGTTCCAATGGCATTCTTTGACGTGGACAAGATGAAAAACCTGTGGAAGGGAGGCTTGCTCCTTTCTGCCGTGGGTATTGGCGCGCTCACGCTGTGGTATACCGAGCAATTTGCCAGCCATCTACGAGCCGAAGAAGAGCGACGAGTAGAACTTTGGGCAGAAGCCATTGAAAGTATTGTTCAAGGCGATCCCGAAGCGGATTTGACCTTGGCGACACGAATCATCGAATTGAATACGACTATTCCATTAATCCTCACGGATGCTCATGGTGTTATACTTAACCACCGCAATCTGCCTGGTTCAGACACGAGTAGCTTAGCGATTGAGCGCGAATTGAAAATCATGATGAATTATGCCGCGCCAATCGAAGTCAATTTGCTTCCAGGGGTCAATCAATTCATTTACCGAAATGAGTCGGTTAATGTGCAGCGACTGCATAATTATCCCAGGTTTCTTCTGGCGATTATCGCAGCCTATATACTGCTCGCTTACTTTGGTTTTAGTCGGGCGCGCAAAGCAGAACAAGATCGCGTTTGGACAGGTATGGCTCGTGAAACGGCGCACCAACTGGGNACACCACTTTCTGCGTTGTATGGTTGGACTACCTTGCTTGAAGAGGAGGGGGCATCTCCAGCGGCGGTTTCTGAGATAAAAAAAGACCTAAATCGTTTGCAAACGGTGGCCGAGCGGTTCTCTAAAATTGGAACCGAAACAAAAGGGGACTTGGGCAACCTGACTGAATTGCTCCGTCACACGGTCGACTACTTGCAACGGCGAAGTCCTGGGGAAGTACATCTCTTATTGGATTTATCCGAAGACCTTCCTTTAATCCCAATGCAACCTGTCTTACTAGGCTGGGTGGTTGAAAATTTGCTCCGAAACGCGATGGATGCCATGGATGGAAAAGGAGAGGTGACGATCACAGCCATTCGTCAAGGCCGTAAAGTTTGGGTTGATATAAGTGATACAGGTCGTGGCATGAGTGCTCGAATTAAGCGTGTTGTTTTTAACCCCGGATTTACAACCAAATCGAGGGGTTGGGGTCTTGGGCTCTCGTTAGCAAAGCGAATTATAGAATCTGGCCATAGAGGACGTCTTACAGTACTTCGATCTGTCCCTGGAGAGGGCAGTACATTCCGAATTGAACTCCCGTATTAATGGCAGGATTATACGTACATGTGCCTTATTGCAGAAAGGCATGCCACTATTGCGACTTTCACTTTTCTACGCAGCTCAGCACAATGCCCCAATTGGTTGAAAGGGTAAAATTGGAAGCAAAAATCCGTCAAGTGGACCCTCAAAGTGTAGAAACTTGGTATTGGGGAGGAGGCAGCCCATCAATCTTGCCGCTGCCGCTGGTCAATACCTGGCGGGATTGCTTTTCGGAACACTTTCCATTGGTTCCTGGCGGTGAATTCACCTTGGAGGCTAACCCAGAAGATCTAGACGCTAAAGCCATTCTTGGGTGGAAATCTATGGGGGTGAATCGACTTAGCGTTGGAATTCAGAGTTTTGTTGATCACCGATTGCAATGGATGAATCGAAGTCACACAGGACAGGAAGCAAAAGATGGGATACGGAGAGCTCAAGATGCAGGGATTGATTCGATTTCGGTGGATTTAATCTACGGATTGCCTGAAACTAGTCTTGGAGAATGGCAGGATAATGTGGGTGAGGCCCTGGCTTTGGGCGTCCCTCACCTATCTACCTATGCTTTGACGGTGGAAGAGCGCACGGCCTTGCACCATCACATACGGCGGGGTCAATCCACTGCACCTGTAGAGGATCGAGCGGTAGAAGATTTTTTATGGATGCGTTCGCATCTAAGGTCTATCGGTTGGGAACCCTATGAATTGAGTAATGCTTCATTGCCCGGTCACCGGTCAGAACACAATTCGGCCTACTGGTCGGGTGAAGCTTATGTAGGTCTAGGGCCTGGGGCTCATTCTTTTGATGGCGTGTCAATTCGGCGATGGAATATTTCAAATAATAACCTCTATTTGAAACAAATGGGAGAAAATACATCCTGGTTTGAAGAGGAGCATCTGCGGCCAGTAGATCGAGTGAATGAGCAAATAATGACTCAGTTACGTCGAATGGAGGGCTTGTCTCGAAACTCGATGGGCGCTCTGGCTACGAATTTGGATGCCATTTGGGCTAGCTACATATCGGATGGTTTGATGATCCGTACGGCTGAATCTTGGGTGCTCAGTGATGAGGGGCTTTTTCTAAGTGATCGAATTGCCATGGAGGGCTTTGTGGCTGCTGGCCCCCATGATACCTTAGAGGTATGAACGAGATGGAAGGGCCATTCGATTTGAGCTTAGCCATAGAAATTGGTAAGAAGCGTGCTTGGTATGTTGATGGCATGGTGCGTCGGCCCGTTCGTCTTGGAGACTGGGTGGGTTCGGTAGCAGACGGGGGTGATGTAAATTTCTTCACATTAGAGTTTAATCCACATGCTCATGGGAGCCATACGGAGACGGTAGGTCATATATGCCGCGGCCACTATCCAGTGAATCAAATTGCCATCCCCTGGATGCAAGAATCTTTGATTATTACGGTACATCCGAGTGTCAAACAGGATGTAGGGCGATGTATTTCATGGAAGGATGTGGAAGCTTCTATTGAGGCTTCGGGCGGGCTAAAGGGGGCAACTGCCCTCATTGTTCGCTGCTTTGAACGAATCCCGAATGTGGCAGACATGGACCATTCAAATTCTGATGCACCCTATTTTCACTTCGAGGTCGGTTCAAAATTGGCAGAATTAGGCATAGAGCATTGGTTAGTGGATCTGCCCTCAGTGGATCGAGAAGAAGATGGGGGAGCATTGGCCTGCCATCGTTCGTTCTGGAAAGTTGGCCCAAAGGAATCCAAACCGAATCCGGATACTCGAATTCATGCCACTATCTCAGAATTGCTGCATATCCCCTCAGAGGTGGTGGATGGGCGATGGCATCTTCAAATGAACGTATCAGCCATGGAGAATGATGCTGCTCCATGCAGACCCGTAGTTTTTCGAAAATTCACTGAAGTCTAATCTGGTTTGATTCTTGAAGTAAACCGGGCTTCTCGTACCATCTTAAAGCAATCGTACCTTTGACGTCTATGTGGGAACGCGCTGGCCATTTTTTATTAAAGTATCGAAGAGGGGTTTTAGCCTTTTGGGCTCTGTATATCGGAATGATGGCATTTTTTGGCCGCTCGGTAGATATCAGCTACGAGTTTGCCAAAATGCTTCCTTCAACGGATTCGGTCTTCACGACCTACATGGGATTTCATGAGGACTTTACAGAATCCGGCAATGCGATAGTTCTTGCCGCAAAAGATGATGCTTTTTTTACGCCTTCAGTGCTCAATGCATGGGCAGATATGGCCACTCGCTTAGAGAAAGAAGAAGAGGTCGTGGGTGTTTTATCCTTGCATAATGCGGTCGATCTCTACTTAGGCGAAGAACAGGGCGCAAAAATGGAAACCACCACCATCATGGATGGGCGAGTAGATAGTCCTCAAGAGGCATTTGCGATTCGAGATCATTACAACGCTCTCCCCATCTATCATGGATTATTGAGTAGCCGCGATAACACCACGCACCTGATGGCCATCACCATTACGGACAAGGCAAACTATAGTGCGCTCATTTTCGATTTGTTTGACCGCCTGCATGCAGAAACAAAGCGCTTTGAGCGCAGAACAGGGATTGAAGTTCAGATTTCTGGCCTCCCATATTTGCGATTGAACAATGCGCGTAGTATTAAGGGTGAAATCAACTTGTTCTTAATCTTGACAGGTCTGGTAACGGTCTTAATCATGCTCATTCTGTTGCGCAGTATGCGGGCGGCCTTGATTGCCTTGTCCGTTGTCGGGGTCGGAGTGATTGGGTTGTATGGAATTATGGGCTTGCTCAGTTATAAAATCACTTTATTTAGTGCTCTCTTGCCACCGTTATTAATTGTGATTGTGGTGCCCAATTGCATCTTCTTCATCAATAAATATCACCAAGAGTACGCCAAAGACAAGGACGTTAAATCGGCTTTAATTCACACAGTTAAGAAAATAGGTGGTGTGGCGTTTCTTACGAATGCCACAACGGCGCTTGGATTTGCAACCTTCATTTTGACTTCCTCTGAGGCCTTAGTACATTTTGGGGTGGCAGCTTCGATAAACATCTTCATGGTGTTTTTGATGAGTTTGACCATCATACCGGTACTATACTCTTATTTATCTGCACCAAAAGAACGCCATTACAAACATTTAAATCAGAAGTGGTTAGTCAAGTGGATTGAGTGGTTAGTGAGGACGGCAGAAGGGAATCGAAGAAATGTGTACGTGGGGGCTTTAGTCCTTGCCGTTCTGGGGGTAATCGGGATGACCAAGATGCAAACTACGGGGAACCTGACCACGGACATTCATGAATCAGATCCTTTGGTTACTCAAATGCGGTTCTTTGAACGCGAAATGGGTGGTGTCGTTCCTCTTGAAATAGTTATCGATACCAAAGAGGAAAATGGTGCGGAAAAATCAAAAGTATTGAAGCGGGTTGATCGGTTTCAAGATGCGCTGGATACGATGAAGCACTTAAGTCGATCTCTGTCCCTTGTTGATGTGTTAAAATTTGGTCGGCAAGCGTATTACGGTGGAGATCCACTTTTTTATGCGCTCCCAAACAATCAAGAACGTACGATGATTGCGACATCCATGCCCAAATTGGACAGCAAGGATCTCGCCTTTTTGACCAATGGATTCCTGGATGAGCCGCATCAAAAACTTCGAGTTTCAGTGCAAGTAGAAGACTTAACCCGGCCTGAAATGATGGGCTTAGTAGGAAGAGTTCAATCCACGGCAGATTCCATATTTGATCGAGCGAGCTATAATCTTTCCTACACTGGTGCGAGTATTATTTTCTTGCGATCCACAAAATTTCTCATCAATAATTTAGTGGTGAGTTTGCTTTTGGCGATCATGGTGATTTCGCTTCTCATGGCGGCGTTATTTAAAACCTTTCGTATGGTCGTAGTTGCCATTATTCCCAACTTACTTCCCCTTTTGATGACCGCTGGCATTATGGGTTGGTTTGGAATCCCGGTCAAGCCGTCCACTGTGCTGATTTTTTCCATTGCCTTTGGAATAAGTGTGGACGACACCTTACACTATCTCGCACGATATCGTCAAGAACTGGTCGGAAATGGCCATAATATTGCTCGAGCGGCAATTTCTGCGATCCGTGAAACTGGACCCTCAATGTTCTATACATCGATTGTTTTATTTGCAGGATTTTTCATTTTTCTAGCTTCAAGCTTTGGAGGAACACAAGCGCTAGGCTTACTTGTTTCCATCACATTGGTATTTGCGATGTTCTCAAACTTGATTTTACTGCCCAGCCTATTGATGTCTCTGGATAAAGTGATGACTGCCTCAGACATGGAAGATATTTTAATTGACTTAGCCGAAGACGAATAATGAAAGGGATCATTTTAGCTGGCGGCTCAGGCACTCGTTTGCATCCACTTACCCATTCGGTTAGCAAGCAGTTGATGCCTGTGTATGACAAGCCGATGATCTATTATCCTTTGAGCACCTTATTAGAAGCTGGAATTCGGGAGATTTTGATCATCAGCACCCCGCATGACGCTCCGTTGTTTCAAAACCTCCTTGGGGACGGAAGCCAATTAGGGTGCTCCTTTCAGTACACCGTGCAGCCTGAGCCCAATGGATTAGCGCAAGCATTTGTTTTGGGGAAGGAATTTATTGGTTCAGATAGCGTAGCACTCGTTTTGGGAGACAATATTTTTTACGGCACCCAAATGCCTCAGCTCCTTCAAGAGAGCGCCAACCCGAAGGGTGGAATCGTGTTTGCCTATCCGGTGAGTGACCCCGAGCGGTATGGAGTGGTAGACTTTGATGCAGAAGGTAGAGTCCTTTCTATTGAAGAAAAGCCGACTAAACCCAAAAGCAATTACGCAGTTCCTGGCTTATACTTTTATGACAACCAGGTAGTCGAAATAGCAGCAAACCTAAAGCCATCCGCACGCGGTGAATATGAAATCACCGATATCAACCGTGAATATCTACGTCGAGGATCATTGCATGTGGGCGTTTTGGACCGAGGTACCGCTTGGTTGGATACCGGTACGTTTGATAGTTTGATGGAGGCGGCCCAATTTGTGCAAATCATGGAGCGCCGACAGGGCTTGAAGGTGGGATGTATTGAAGAAGTGGCATATCGCATGGGATTTATTGATTCTACCCAGCTTGCAGCGCTAGCAAAACCCTTACTTAAGAGTGGTTATGGGGCATATCTGAAATCTTTACTTAGATGACGGCGGTAGAGCGATTACAACGCATTTTCTTGCAAAGTTTAGAGTCGGGTTTTGGAGAGCCTGAATGGAATAGGCAACCGGATCGACTGTACGCCCCGCAGCGATACATTTTGGGCATGGGAGGCAAGCGATTACGTCCCGTATTGTCCTTGATGGCTGCCGAAGCGCTGGGCAAATCCGCCACGGTTGCCTTACCTGCGGCCCATGCGGTGGAGCGTTTTCATAATTTCTCT